>ORJL011186419.1_pt1 | contig 22110 bp, 16 predicted proteins | sample 1779941 | NCBI WGS metagenome assembly ORJL01 (sample SAMEA104232317, study PRJEB22302) | groundwater metagenome | biome: forest; feature: aquifer; material: groundwater | place: USA | collected 2011-08-07 | depth 5.8 m
ATGTTTGGGATGAACTGCGGGAAAAGGAGTTTCCCAACCGAGTCTTTGACTCGATGGACGGTGTGCTCGCCCAATTGGAAGCCGGGCTGCCTCGCATGGCAGCCAACCCGGAGGCGCTGAAAAGCCTCACGGCATGGCCTTTGATAGTTAGTATCAATATGAACGCAACTTAGAATAAGGCCCGGCGCGGCACCGGCTTAGTCCACTTTTTGTGGTTTAGCATGGCTTCAAGTCCACTTTTTGGGCATTAAGCTCCGATCATCGGGGGGGCAAGTGACCCGGGCTCGATCGAAGCAGGCAGGCAGGAAGCGCAGGCTGAGGTCCTTGGGGGTGGCTGTGGCCGCGCGTCCACACGTAGTCTGAGAGCCGGGCGCATCCGCTCGGCACCCGACTCACGCTGCAGATTCCGGGATTCCCGTCGCAAAATGACACCCCTGCCCTCTCGCTCCATCCGCCGACCATCGGAATCGGCGGGTGCGGTACGACGACCTCCCCGAGAGCCACCTGCTCTCCGCCAAGGCACACGCTCGGCATCGCGGCATGGCCGGAAATGCTCCCCTCGGCTCCCAACCGTGGGCCGCCCTCGTGTTTCGTAGTAGGCATTTCTCCCCGATACCCAGCGAAACACAAAAGCATGCGAAAATCATGCAACCAATTCGACTCCCCCGATCTTCTCCTTCGCCCTCCAGCCTTTCCCGCCTCGGGCCTCCAGGTTCTCAGGCGCCTTAAGGAAGCGCTGGATTCTGAAGAATGCGCACCTGGACACGAACTCACGTGGAAGGCATTTGCCCGTCTCGTCGGCGCTCCAAAAAGTACGATACAAGACTGGACCATCGACGGAGTGCCAGAGCAGATCACCCGGTTTCTCTGCGGCATCGAACGCCTTTCTGAGCCTCAACGTACCGAGCTTTTCAGAGCCCTCTGCCGGGAATGTCCGCGCTTGCACCATCCCCGATTGAACCATGACCAGACCGGCGTCGGTGCCTTCAGGGTGTTGCTAGCACAAGGCGCTGGCCTGACCTTTCTAAGCGGGCCGACGGATGAAGTCCGGACGTTCGTCCTGACCTGCGCGGGCAACTCAGCGGCTCAGTTGGTCCCGCCCAGGGAGGTGTGTGGGCTGGATGTCCACCGGCCGGACGCATGGGTTCCCGTGCCGGGGGTGGTTTATTTCCAGAATCCGCGCGACACGGCTCAGATCAGGCGGTGTATCCAGGCGATATGGGCAGAGGTCGAGAATTGCGCTGCGGACCTCGTTCTCCTCAATGCCGTCTGGGGCGCGGTGCCCGAGTTGCGGGAGAGAATCATGAGGTGCGCGAAAAAGCGCCATATTCTCGTGGCCGACCAATTCGAGGATGGCCTTCCCGCACGACGGGGCGGACGCGGTCCACTCTACAACGTCGTCACCATAGCCCAGGCTCCAGACCAACGGATCGGCCTGCTCGTTGAAGCTGAAAGTCACAGGCGTCGCCCGCACACTGTACCGCCACCTCAAGAATACAACCTAAATGTTAGTAAATCTGATTCCATCGTACGGCGGGAAGGAGAATGCAGAGAATGAAATATGAAACAACTACGTATTTCACAGTGGCTCTCCTTATCAGGTTCAGCCGAGTTTATCGACGTGTCGACGGACACAATTGGCCGGCGCGCTCACTCGTGGCAGAAAGAGGCAGTCCCGGGGAAGGTGAGATTCAAGTTGCTAAAACTTGGGGAGGGGACTCGCATGGAGCGGAGGTACTATGTCCCGGATCTCGAGGCTTGGCTGGAAGCGGCTTAGCCTCTGACTGCGGTTCAGAGGAGCTACCAGCCGCGCGATCCAGGCGGTTCCACCCAGCCAGTTCCCGCTCGGCCCAGGCAGGTTGGCCGGCGGGCTCCCAGCTCAGTTTCGGGCCACCCCCGGCCTGCCAGCTTGGAGGCACGCCGCCGTACACCGCCTGGAGCGTTGCCCCGCCGGACGTGTGCCCAATTTCAAACGAGATTTGGCTGTCGCTGATTCCCCAGCTCCTGCGCACTGTGACGTAGAATGCCCTGCAACCGTTGCTGGTGATCTTCCGGGTAAGAACAGGGGGCTTCCGGTCCCTTCCCTTCCTGCCGGAAGGCTTGGTCATCTTGGTGAGTGCATGAGACAGGGCGTCCCCATGAACGGGTTTGGCTGGGTCGTAGGGGCTCGGGAAAAACCAGGGAGAGTCCGGGTAGCACGCTCTCTTCCAGGCGGTGTGCGCACGCAGCCACTCGGTCAGGGCATCGGTGATAGGAACGAATGGGTTGACTGCCCCCTGTTTCTTGCCCCTGGCCACGCACAGGGACTTTTTGTCGTCCGTGATCCAGCCTTCGGTGAACGGTGTCGCATCGACACTGAGTTTTAGGACCTCAATCGAACGAAGGCCTGTAAGCCCCTCGAAGGTGAACTGGAACCCCAGCACCGCGGATTTGCCGTGTCGAAAAAAGTGCGATGCCACATCGTGCAACTCATCGGCGGAATGAACCATGAATTCCCTGCAGTGCCGCACGGTGGAGTCGTCGCAGTATCGCGGCCACAGGTCCATTGGGGGGACGTGCCGAATGATTTCGCACCGGGCTGCCCAGAGCAACGCATTCCGGAGAGTGTTAAGCTCCAGGTCGACCGTCCTATCTCCGCTCCCTCGACTGACCTCTGAAACGCGCCGGTCGTGGTACTTGTCGCAGGTCGCAACCGTGATATCGTCGATCGGTATCTCAGACCAGAACGCCCGGAGCACCTGGACATTGGTAGCCTCGGCCTTGTGCGTCGAAACTGGCCTGGCCTTTCGTTTGCGATCAGGGTACCCGTCCTCCTCGTATCTGTCCAGGCACTCGCCTACCGTGATCGCGCGCGGTGGCGGCTCGGCTACGGCGTAGGGCGACTCTCCCTTGTCCTCCATGGAGCGTCTGCGCCTGAACTCGACTACGGCCAGTTTGAGGTTTTTCGTCCCCAAAGACCTCCAGGTGCGTTTGCCGTTGATCGTAGGATGTTCGTGCATCCAGCCGGAACCTGCGTGACGATACACGCCGTCGGCTACGAGCTCGTAGTGATAGGCCGATTTCTCCGATTTCATGCGCTGTACTATATTTTGTACTATACGCCGATCTGGATCGTGAAAACAAGCCGGAAATTGACTAAGGAGCTCCGCAATGTAAGTGCTTGCTGGAGAAATCCTTATAAAATGGTCGGGACGGTGAGATTTGAACTCACGACCTTCTGAACCCCATTCAGACGCGCTACCAAGCTACGCTACGTCCCGGCCATAAGTCCCCGCTCGGATGAGCAAGGACATTGGCGATCATAGGATCGTTCCGTGCGGTTTTCAACAACTTTTCCCACAAGTTTTCGCGCCCCGCAGCCTGATCGGGAGCAAGCCCCCCCGCCAAAGGTCTGCCCCCGCTCTCCAACGCTTGGCAATCGCCCTGTGAACTAATCCAGCACCTTGACAACCACCACGGTCAGATCGTCCTGCTGCGTTGCCCCGCGTGCAAACTCCTGCACGGCCGCACGGAGTGCTTCCACAATCTCCACCGCAGCCCTATGGCGGTTGGTCCGAACCACTTCCAAGACGCGTTCGACTCCAAAAAGCGTGTTATCCGGGTCCACGGCCTCCTCGAACCCGTCCGTGAGAAACAGTGCCGTGTCGCCGGGCTCCAGCGCCACTCTGGCTTCGATATACGCGGTGTCGGAACGCATTCCCAGCGGGATGTTCGTTCGCCGGAGCTTCGTCTTGATCTCGCCTTGAAGTCCCAGAACGTATCCGGGCGGATGCCCCGCGTTCACGTAGGTCAGGGTCCGTTGCGCCGCATCCAGCCTCGCCAGCAATACCGTGACAAACAGTTCCTGCCCCACGTCTTCCGCCAGTGCCCGATTCGCCCTGGTGAGGACCTCTCCAACGCTCTCGCGATGCATGCCCACGACCCGCAGGTACGCTCGCGTTTCCGCCATCAGCAACGCGGGGCCTATCCCATGGCCGGTCACATCTCCAACAACAATCCCCACCCCTTCGTTCAACATGGGCATGTAGTCGAAGTAGTCGCCTCCAGTGGCCTCAGCCGGGTAGGAAGCGCCGGCGATGTCAAAGCCGGGCAGCGCCGGCGGGCCCTTGGGGAAAAGTCGCTGCTGAATCTCCCGGGCGACCCTGAATTGCTCGGCGGTCGCTCGCAAAACTCGCTCGGCTCGCTTCCGCTCGGTGATATCGCGAATGAAGGCGATGAACCAGCGCTTGCCATCCATCTCCATGTCGCTGAACCCAATCTCGACCGGCACCTCCCGCCCGTCTTTGTGCCGCCCCAAGGTTTCCAGCATGTGCCTATGGAGGGAGCCCCCCCCGGTTTCGCAGGGACAACAGAGCCCCACAGGCTTTTCAGCCGACATTTGGTCCGGCACCAGATCCAGGAAACTCATCCCGATGATCTCGACCCGGCTGTATCCGAAGACCCCTTCCACCGCCGCATTGGCAAAACGGATCTCGATCTCCTCGTTCATGAGGACCACGGCGTCCGGGGAGTTCTCCCACAGCAAGCGGTAGCGCAACTCGCTCTCGCGCATGCTCAATTCCGCCTGCCGGCGCCCCTCACGATTCGCGGCTTCCCGAAGTTCCCTCTCGACCGCGGGCACCAGCCGGCCTAGCTGCCCCTTCATCAGATAATCGTGCGCTCCGGCCTTCATGGCAGCGACAGCGGTGGCCTCTCCGATCCCGCCCGAAACGATGATAAACGGCAGGTCATGCCCAGCCTCCTGCAGTATTCTCAGAGCGGCCGGCGCGTTGAATCCCGGCATCTGGTGGTCCGAAAACACGAGGTCCCAAGCCTGGGCTGCCAGCGCCTCACGCATGCCCTCCGCCGTTTGAACGCGTTTCCACAGGACATCGTAGCCTCCCTGGCGCAGGAGATTCACCAGCAACAGGGCGTCAAACTCTGAGTCCTCGATCACCAAGGCACGAAGCGGCTTTTTCATCACATCATCAAGCTCCCGATAGCACTCTATGGCTGAGCCCGGACCGCCGGGCCGGGCGCAACGACCGGCCACAAGCGATCGGTCCCGCCCTCAACCCATGGCCAGTTTAGGCTTCCCGGACCAGCCAACGCCAGTCGATTCGTTGGGGTATCGAGCCTCATCGCCGCAGGTGGATAGGTGAGCCAGACACTCTTGGCCCCAGCAACCGTTGGTGTTCCTGCATGGCGTAGCGATCGGTCATTCCCGCCAGGTAGTCGCACACCGCCCGGTGCAGCCCAGTCTTCTGCGCGCGCTCACGGGAACTCTCGCCCATCTCGCCGGGATGGGTGAGCAGGTGGTTAAAAAGTTCCTCCAACATGCCCACCGCCCGGGTGTTAAGTCCTTGGACAACCGGGTTGTAGTAGAGGTTCCTGTAGAGATAGTCGCGCAGTTCCCGGTTTAGTTCCGCGCGATTGGGACTGTACTGAACGAGAGGTTCGGCGAGCCGCCGCGCGTCGTCCACGCAGGAAACCCCGGAGTCGTGGATGCGCTCTTCGGTGTTCTCCACCACGTCCCGCACCTGGCGGTCGATGATGCAGCGGATGGTAAAATAACGGCGGCATTCATCCGGGAGAACTCCGTGCTTGCGCCAGACCTCGGACGCGGCCTGTCGCCAGACGCGGACGTCCCGGCGCAGGTTCTTCTCGGAGAGCAGTTCCGCCTCCAGGCCGTCATCCAAATCGTGGCTGTAATAGGCAATCTCGTCCGCCAGATTGGACACCTGCGCCTCGAGCGAGGCCGAATGGGCTTCGAACGGAGGCTGGCTTTCCGGATGATCATAGCTGGTCTGATGTTTGGCCAGACCCTCCCGCACTTCCCAGGTGAGATTCAAGCCGGAGAAACCGGGATATTTCTGCTCCAGCTCCTCCACCACCCGCAGGCTCTGGCAGTTGTGCTCGAATCCCCCATGGTCTTTCAGCAGCTTGTTGAGCGCTTCCTCACCCTTGTGCCCAAACGGGGGATGGCCCAGATCGTGCGCCAGGGCGATTGCCTCGGCCAGGTCCTCATTCAGACGCAGAGCGCGGGCGATGTTGCGGGCAATGGCCGCCACCTCCATCGTGTGCGTCAACCGCGTCCGAAGATGGTCGCCCGTTCCGTTGAGGAATACCTGCGTCTTGTATTCGAGCCGTCGGAACGCGCGCGAGTGGATGATCCGGTCGCGATCCCGCTGATACTCCGTGCGCCACTCGGGTGGCGGCTCCGGGTGTTTCCGTCCCCGCGTGATCGCGCTCAACTGGGCGAACGGCGCCAGGATCTGGCGCTCGCGCTGCTCCAACTCTTCGCGGGGACAAGGCATAGGAACTCGAAACAGAGTGAAAACCGGCCCCTCGCAGGCGCCGGGAAGCCGCCATCCTAGTCCGCCAGCAACTCTTGCACGGAGACTCCGCGCAGTTCAAACAGGCGGCGGATTGCATCCTCGATCAGGTTGTTCGGACACGAGGCGCCCGCTGTGATGCCGACCGTGATTCTTCCCATGGGCAGCCAGTCGAGCGTCTCCACCTCCCGATGCAGATGCTGGTTGTAGTGAACGATGATCTTATCCGACACCATCTTGGACGCGTTCTTGATAAAGAACGTGGGAAGCCGCGACTCGCCCATCTCGGCCAGGTGCGACGTGTTCGATGAGTTATACCCACCGATGACCAGCAGGAGTCCCAGCGGATCACAAAGCAGTTTCTCCAGGGCATCCTGCCGGTCCTGCGTCGCTCCGCAGATCGTATCGAAAAATCGGAAATGCTGAGCGAGGGTGTCCGCCCCATACCGTTTCGCCATGGCCGATCGAATGCGGCGCTGCACCTCCTCGGTTTCACCCCTGAGCATCGTGGTCTGGTTGGCCACCCCCACCGCCTGCAGATGGGCGTCAGGATCAAAGCCGGTCGAGTAGGCTCCTTTGAATTTCTCCAGGAACTCCTCTTTGTCGCCTCCGTTGACGATGTAATCGCAAACGGAATCCGTTTCGGCAAGGGTAAAGACCACCAGGTAATGACCGCTCGTGGCCGTGGCCTGCGAACTGGTCGCCTTGGTCTCCTCGTGCCACGCCTTCCCGTGAATGATGCTCGTCACGTTGTCTCGCGCATACTGCCGCACGCGCTTCCACACACTCATCACGTCACCGCAGGTCGTATCGACGAACTGGCAGCCTTTGGCCTCCAGCTTCACCCGGGTAGCCACTTCGGTCCCAAACGCCGGAATGATGACGATATCCCCGGCCTTAAGATCGTCCACGTCCGCGCTCTTCTCCTTGCCTGAGAGGAATTGGATGCCCATCGCGTGGATCTGGTCGTTGACCTCGGGGTTGTGAATGATCTCGCCCAGGATGTAGATGGGCTTGTCGGGATAGGCCTTTCGCGCCGCATACGCCAGGTCAATGGCCCGTTCCACTCCGTAACAAAAGCCGAATTCCTTCGCCAGCTTCACGGTTAACAGGCCGTCCGCCGACAACACGTGCCCTTTGGCACGGATTCGCTCCACCAACTCGCTGCGGTAGTGCGACAACACCTGGGCCTGGACCGCCTCCATGATATCCGGGCGGCGCAGGTTGATCTTTTTTGGCAATGGTGAAACAACCGATGACATAGCGCAGTTAATCTAGCACCCCCTCCCGATGCGTCGAGGAGTTTGTCTGCCCGCCCAGAAGGGCAACACCTGTCCTATACCAAACTTTGTCGCAGGTGCGATGGAGTTTTGTATGGGCTGTCGAACCCGCATCGAAGGGCGCGGGGGGGCTCCGGGGGCGTTGATGAGAGGAGGGCGCCACCCCGGCTAATCCAGGCTCACCATCGCTTTAATCACTCCGCTCTCCGGCTTCAGCCAGTTTGGAAACTCGGTGATCATCTGGTCAACGCCGGCGCGATGGGTGATCCACGGGGCCGTATCGATCTTCCCATCCTCGATCGCCTTGATAATCTTGGTGAAATCAGGCGGCAGGGCGTTGCGGCTGGCCAGCAGGGTCATTTCGCGACGATGCATCAAGGGATGCTCAAAGCAGATTTCTTGCGTCGTGATCCCCACGAAAACCAGGCGACCCGCAAAGCCCACATACTGCAAGGCGCCTGACATGCACTTGTTGCTCCCGGTGGCGTCAATCACCACGTCGGGCAAATTCCCTCCATTGAACTCCAGAACGGAGCGCAGGCTTGATGCCGTCTCTTTGGAAACGACGGTGTGATCCGCGCCCATCGAGTTCCTGCAGAACGCGAGCCGCTGCTCATTGATGTCCAGGACGATCGTTCGCGCGCCGGCCAGCGTGGCGAACTGGATCACTGAGAGACCAATGGGGCCCGCGCCGATCACCAGGACGGTGTCGCCGGGCTGAGGACCGCCACGGTTGACCGCGTGACATCCGATGGCAAGGGTCTCGACCAGGGCCAATTGTTCCCACGACAACTTAACGGAGGCGTGCAGCTTTCGCGCGGGCACAATGAACCTGGGACGCAGCCCACCATCGGTATGCACGCCCAGGACCTGCAAATTCTCGCAACAGTTGGTGGCACCCCTCCTGCATGCGGAACATTTCTGGCAATTTATATATGGCTCCACCGAACACCGGTCGCCCGGCTTTACGTTCACCGCTCCCTCCCCTACCGCCAGCACCTCGACACCCAACTCGTGACCGGGGATGCGCGGATAACTGTAGAACGGCATCTTGCCGAGGTACCCGCTGTAGTCCGTGCCACAGACGCCCACCCGATGGACCCGCACCAAGGCTTCGCCCCGCCCGGGCTGGCCGGCCTCAGTGACGTCCTCCAACTTAAAGTGGCCGGGTTTTTCGAGAACAATCGCTTTCATTGTCGGTCTAGCCTGTCACCGCCAGCTCAGTTGTTCTTAGGCAATCCTTCCACGTGCCCGATGTCTTTGACCGGCTCGAGTATCTTCAGCACCTCGCCCAGCAACTGCAAGTCCGGCGGGTCCGCCGCCCACTCGGCCCACTTCTGGATGTTCTTCGGGTTGGCGGAGCCCGCCACGGTGGTGGTGATGTCCGGGTTCGCGATTGAAAACTGCAAGGCCAACTTCGCGATATCCACTCCCCGCCGGGCGCAATGCTCGGCCGCTCGCCGGCAGGCAGCCTTCACCGCCTCCGGTTCCTTGTGCCACGCGGGCAGGGTCGCATTGGTCAACAGCCGGGCTGCAAACGGCCCCGCGTTCATGATTCCGACGCCTTTCGCCTTGAGGTAGGGAATCAGCCCGCCCAGTCGGGTATTCTGCAGTGTGTACTGGTTGTAGGAAAGCGCCACGTCCAGGTCAGTTTGGTCCAGCACAAAGCGAAAGAGCTTCATCGGGTAGCCGGACACACCGATGAACCGCACTTTCCCCACGTCGCGCAGTTTGCGCAGGGCCGGAAGGGTTTCATCCACCACTTGCTGCATCTCCACAAACTCGATGTCATGACAAAGAACGATATCCAGATGATCCGTGCCCAGACGGTGCAGGCTCACATCCACGCTCTCGGCGACACGCTGTGCGGAGAAGTCGAAGTGCGCCAGGTCGTAGCGCCCCAGCTTGGTCCCCAGCAGGTACTGCTCGCGCGGGACGCCGCGCAACGCCACCCCAAGTAGCACCTCCGACATCCCACGACCATAGAAAGGGGAGGTGTCGATGAAATTCATCCCCAGGTCCAGGGCCGTGCGGACCGAGAGAAGGGCCTCATCCAGATTGACAGGTCTGAACTCCTGCCCGAGGGAGGAGGCTCCGAAACTGAGAATCGGCAGCTCGATACCGGTTTTACCAAGTTCGCGACGTCGCATCCCAAATCTTGTGCCCTCCACCATCCTTCGACGCAAGAAGATTAGGAGGGGGGCGTTGGCATGAGGATTTGTGATTAACCTTGCGCGAAATGGCATCCCGAGAGGGCACTTTCCAGATGAGCCGAGCAAAGCGGCAATGTCCCTTTCGTGATCATTAATGTCCCAAAAGTGTATAGACGATTCAGCGTTACTCATGCGATTCTCCGCGCGTTGATACAAATGCTGATTGCTAATTCTGCTTGGAGAACCCGGTTAACGGCGAGAAATGACCATTTGGTACGTGAAGTAAACACGAAGATAGCTATTAGACTCTATAATTTCGGAACATGACCGGACGAATACAAATCGCATGACACGACACAAACATAACGAAACAACATGACTTTGAAACATATAACAAATACAGCCGCAATCGCAGGCGCCTCGTTGTTGCTTGTCGTGAGTGCGCACGCGAACACCTTTACGGTCAAGAACACCGACGACAGCGGGCCCGACTCGTTACGCCAGGCCATCCTGGATGCCAACACAAACCCGGACCTCGACACGATCAATTTCGCAATTCCGGGCGCCGGGCCGCACATCATCCGACCATCGACATCGTTGGCCAAAATCACGGCCCCTGTGTTTCTGAGTGGATACAGCCAGCCGGGCGCCAGCGCAAACACGCTCGCCAATGGCGACAACGCCGTCCTGAAGATCATTCTGGATGGTTCGCAAGCCGGTCCGGACGCCTATGGTCTCTGGCTTGAGGGTGGCCAGAGCGAGGTACGCGGACTGGTGGTGAACGGGTTTTCCGGAGGGGGCATCCGACTCTCGGTGGGCGGTGGCAGCGTGGTAGCGGGCAACTTCCTCGGCACGGATGTCACTGGTTCAATGGCTATCCCGAATGGCTACGGCTGGAGCGCTGGCGCCGGAGTGTGCATTTTCGGCTCCGACGAGAACCTGATCGGCGGCACTGCGCCGGCAGATCGGAACGTGGCCTCCGGTAACCCGGTCGGGGTGCATATCCAGTCTGGCTCCCGAAATCGAGTCCAGGGCAGTTTTATCGGCACCGACGCTGCCGGAATCTCGCCTCTTCCCAACACCGGCCAGGCCGGCGTCTTGATTTACGGCTCCGGCGGGGCGGCCTATCCAACCCGGGACAACCTCATTGGTGGTTCAGCCACGGGAGCAGGCAACCTGATTTCTGGAAACCGCGACAGCGGAATCTACATCTACTCCTCGGGCAACTTGGTGCAAGGCAACTTGATCGGCACGGATGTCACTGGCATCAAAGCCCTGGGCAACGGAGCCGTTGGGATCCGTGTCGATGTTTGGATCACCACCGGTGGCAACACCATTGGGGGCACGGAGGCGGGGGCTCGAAACGTCATCTCCGGCAACGGACAATACGGCATTACATTCCAGAATATCGAAACCGGCGGCGTCATCCAGGGCAACTATATCGGCACGGATGTGACCGGCACCCAGAGCATACCGGGACAGATGTATGGAATGATTATTGTGGGGGGCGGCGGCCACGTCGTCGGCGGCACCACTCCGGAAGCGCACAATGTCGTCCTGGCTAGCGGCGTGGGCATCATTGTATATTCTCCCAACAACGTCATTCAAGGCAACTACGTTGGTGTTGACGCGACGGGGACCAGAACGTTCAGCTTGAACGGCGGCTGGGGGATTTTCCGTGGATTTCAGGTCGCCGGTCTTTCGGCGCATGACAATCAGATCGGCGGCACTGAACCCGGCGCCGGCAACGTGGTGTCCGGGTGCGATTCCGGCATTTGGGTGGAAGGCTGCAATCGCAACCAAATTCAAGGCAACATCGTCGGCGCCGACGCCTCGGGCACGATCGCTCTGGGTAATTCGCTGGGAATCGTCGTTCAAGCAACCTCTGACGGAGGGTCGGAGAATCTGGTGGAAGGCAACGTCGTCGTGGCCAGCAAGCAGGTCGGGATCGCGCTGAATTGGGTGAGTGCGACCCGCGTCGAAGGCAACTTCGTCGGCACCGATAGAACGCGAACGCTGAACCTCGGAAACCAAGTCGGCATCTCTCTGGAGGCTTGCACCGGAACGAAGTTGGGCGGGACAGACGACGGGGCGGCGAACACCCTCGCCTTCAGCCGGTTGGATGGCGTTGCCGTTATGGACGATTCCCAGAATCCAGTCCCCGTTCAAGGCAACTCGATCCGGGGTAACTCGATTCGGCAGAATGGCGGCTTGGGGATCAACCTGGTGCCATACCCGATTGAACCCGCACCTTGGTGCGATTGGTGCGCTCCTGTGGTCACGCTCAACGACCCCGGAGACGCTGACATCGGACCGAACGGCTTGCAGAATTATCCGGTGATCGCTTTGGCCACGGCGAGTTCAGCCGGCGTGAAGATCACAGGAACCCTCAACTCCGCCCCGAACGCCAGTTACATCCTGGACTTCTACGCGAACAGCACCTGCCATGAGAGCGGTCACGGTGAGGGTGATCGTTACTTGGGGGCTGCCTCAGTGACAACCGACAACAACGGCGACGCCAGTTTCAGTGTCGTCCTGCCCGTAAGCGTGCCTGTTGGATGGACCATCACCGCCACAGCGACTGATCCGGCGGGCAACACTTCGGAGTTTTCGGCGTGCTCATTCGCAGTCACGCGTGCGCCCTTGGATTTTGCCGGATTCCTTGCACCCATCGGCGGAGCGGATACAACCGGCGGCAGCTTTGCCAAGCCGGCGGGCACCTTCAAGAGCGGCAGCACGATTCCGGTGAAGTTCACGGCGTCGTGCGACGGCGTGCCGGTGACCACAGGCATTCACAAGCTCCAAGCCGTCAAGTATGCCAGCGCGACGACAGCCGGCGAACCGATTGACGCAGCGTCTCGGGATGCCGCCACCACGGGCAATCAGTTCCGGCTGACGGGCGACCTGTGGCACTTCAACCTTGACACCAAGGCCACCGGGTTGAGTTCAGGCATCTGGCAGATTGTCGCCACATTGTCCGACGGCAGCCAGCACCATGTTTGGATCCAAATAAAGTAGGCCAGTCCTTTCCCCGGAACACCGAGGCGGCTGAGCGGCCCAGTGGCCGGCGCCAGCCGCCTGTTTTCGTGTTGAACAGGCTTCCTGTGAATAGTCGCGGAAGATCTCTTTGCTTGCGGCCTCGCGCCAAGTTCCTCAAATCGGAGCCCTCAGCGCTTCGCTTCTTTGGCCGCCACCAATGCGAGGTGGCGTTGGAATTCCCCAAGGAAGGGTTGAGGCTCGCATTTGCATTCATAGCCGTTGCGAGTGGAGAGCGCCTTGGTGTCGCGCCGGTCAGCGAGCAGGTCCCAAGATCTCCGGCGGATTGGTCTTTTCGTACAAGGCTATCACGGTGGGGAAATCCCAACGCTGTTTCTGATTGGCGCGGGTGACAACCTCGACGCCGCGCACCCGGTTCAGCAGTCGGCGTGATTCCGGCAGGCGCAACACGATGCGTTTTGGCGGATTGCGCTTGGGTGGGGCGAGTTTCACCTGGACACCTTTGGCAGTGCCGCGCACGGTGAGATTCAGTTCGCCGAAATGGGTCGGGAGGCGTTCGAGGCGGATCTCTTGACCATCACCGAGCCACCAGTCGGGCACGGCGGAGAGCAGTTGCAGTTCGTCACCCTCTTCATGCACGAGCATGTGGCGCAGCATGATCGCGTAGTTGCAGGCGCCGGTGACGTGCGGGATGGTTTCGCTCCAGGCGTACCGCCGCTTGTAGTAGATGCCCTCCGGAAAGGCGTGCGCGGCGGTCGAGTGGAGCAGGTACCAGTAGAAATCTTCGACCACTTGTTCGTCGTTGCCGCGAATCAAGTCGGCCATCGTCGTGTAGGCGCCCATGTATGGATGGATGGCCGGCTCGGGTTGTCCAACCCACTGGATGATGCCTTCGGCGAAACCGCCGGCAAACTCCTGACGGACGAATTTGCTCAAGGCGACAACGCGCGCGTCATCATGCGCAAAGAGAGGTGTTGGCCAGAGTGTTTCGGTGTTGCCCCAGTGCGTGCCGACCTTCTCCCAACTGGGCGGGAAGTAGGGCAACCCGGTGCGCTGGCACATGACCTCGATGGCCTGGCGATAGAGATCCGCCTCCTTCATCAACTCGGCGGTTTCGTCTGTCTTGCCGAGAATCCGGGCGGCGTCAATCGTGCACAACATGCCGCGCAGGTTCCAGAAGTCATAGCCCACAATGTGATGTTTGCCGTCCCAGAGGAACTCGCCATCGGCAAGAGCGTTGGGCAGCACGCCGGCAAATGGTGAGTCGGCCGATGCTTGGCGGCGAGCTTTGACCGTCCAGTCAGCCGCTTTGCGCATCGCCGGGTACACGCGCTCCAGCCACGAGCGGTCGCCCGTGATCTTGTAGTATTGCCACAACACCCAAAGCGCCTGCCCGTTGGCATCAAACTGCCCGGCTTGTGATTCGAACCGGCCATCGGGCCGCTGACGGGGCAGGTAAAGTTCGACCGATTTCCGCGCCGCGTCCCGCATGCCGGCCTCTTCAAGTTCCATGACTTGATACGCGCCGTCGCGGATGTAGAACTCGTCGTAAAAGCCCTCGCCGCCGCGCACCTCGCCGTGGTCGTTGGCGATCATCTGGCAGACATGCGCCGCCTTCAAAGCATCCGTTGCTTTCCGGCACGGCACGCGGATCGTGGCGACCGATTTCTCCAGACCCCGCCAATACTCGATCGTCCGCTGGAGCCAGACTTTGTCCGCTTCTTTCTCGAATGTGGCGGCCACCTCGTCTTTCACCGGGAAGAACGCAAACCGGGCCGCGCCTTCGACCATCCCGCCCGGCATCAGCTCCTTGGCGATGGAGCAATTGCCAGGGGCTTGATCGGCGGCCTGTCTGATCTCGATTCTCGCCTCGGCTGGTTTGTCGGATTGATTGGTCGCCTTGTACCGCACCCAGACCAGGAAATTCTCGCCCTCGGTCGGCCAGTCAAACGCCTTCCGCCAATCCTTCACGTCGGGCATAGGTGTCGCCCAATAGGTGAACTCATAGCGAACCGCCCCATCGACCGCGGCGATTTCCATGATGGGCATCCATCCTTCCCGGGCCAGCTTTCCCTCCCGCCGGCTCAGCGGCGTCAAGTCCCGTCCGAATCGGACCTGCACCAGCGTTTTGCCATCCAGCATGATGCGATTGTCCGGCATCACCCGCGCGCCGCGCTGGTAGTCTTTCAACCCAACGACGTTCCAGTTGTTCGCGAAATAATCAAACGTGTCCGCCGCGTCCGCGAATGCAACCGAAGCTGCGACGACCGCCAGCGCGGCCAAGATGTATCTTTTCATGAATGGCGATTTGCTCCCCGCCGATTGCCCGCCTCAACCAGGGTCCCAGCTTCTGGCTGACCTTTTGCACGGTCAAAGTCTTCATGGGGAGAGAGTACGTGATCGTGCTTCGAGCAACAAGCCTGGATTAGACTCGCCGGGGGTTTCGAGAACAGCCGCGATTTCTCCAGCAAAACAGACCCAACATGCCAAGTGCGCTTAGGCCAGCGAGGCAGGTGCCAGGCTCGGGGACTGGAACTGGAGTGATGCTGACAGTCAAAGATCCAGAGTTGTCCCCTGTGTCATTCTCAAGAGCAAGTGGCGTCCAATCCGCAATAGTAAGATTAACGGGGGCGCCCGTCCCAACAAAATAGAGGCGGTAAACGTGGTCGGACGAGAACGTGTGGGCTGTCCATAGGACATTGGGAATTCACTCGGTTCATCCGGGCTCGAAGGGGTCACTATAGTTCGGGCTGGTTTGCGGGTGAACGGAGCCGGCCTTGATGGGACCTCCCCAGCACGGGAGAGGAGGTTGGCAACCGCGTTTTGCGAAGGCGGAGACTCTTGTGATGCCAATCGCGCTCGGTGTGACGCTGGCGCGACATCCCAGCGCCCTCGCAATGAGCATGGCGAAAAGGGAACCGTTCTGGCTGCGCTGATCTTGGATCACCCTTTACTTTTCTGGAGGCTGGGCTTTAATCCCGGGCATGAAAACGTCGATGAGTTCGCTGCTTCCTCTTACGGCCGTGGTTCTTGCCCTATCCGCAGCTTTCGCCGCCGCCGGTGCTCCCGGTGACTGGCCTCAGTGGCGCGGAGCGAATCGTGACGACATTTCTTCCGATACCGGCCTGCTCAAGTCATGGCCCGCCGGGGGGCCGCCCCTGGTTTGGAAGGCCACCGGCCTGGGCTCCGGTTACTCGGGAGTCTCGATCCTCGGCGACCGGCTTTTCACCGCGGGAGATAAGGGCAGCGAGAACTTCGTCATAGTCTTGAGCCGTGCGGACGGCAAGCAGCTCTGGGCCGCAAAGCTCGGAAAGGCGGGCGCGCCCGGCTGGGGCGGTTTTGGCGGTCCCCGCTGCACTCCCACGCTGGACGGCGACCGGGTCTATGCGCTGGGCCAGTACGGGGAGTTGGTCTGCCTCGAAATGGCGTCGGGTAAGGAGGTTTGGCGGAAGAATCTGCAGAGCGATTTCGGTGGCAAACTGCCCGAGTGGGGTTTCGCGGAGTCGCCGCTTGTGGATGGCGACAAGTTGCTCTGCACGCCAGGCGGTCCCCAGGGAGCGGTCATTGCCGTTAACAAGAAGACCGGCGATGTACTTTGGCGCTCCGCGGCCTTCACCGACGACGCGCAGTATTCCTCCCTCCTCCCGGTCGAAATCGATGGCGTGAGACAATACGTTCAGCTCACTCAAGCCAGCGTCGCGGGTGTGGCCGCCAAAGACGGAGCACTGCTTTGGCAGGCACCGCGCAAAGGAAACGTGGCGGTCATCCCGACTCCCATCTGCCGAGACAACCACGTCTATGTCACCTCGGGCTACGAAGCCGGGTGCAGCCTGTTCAAGATCACCCGAACCGAGGGCAGCTTTAAGGCCAGCGAGGTCTATGCCAAGAAATGGATCGAAAACCATCACGGCGGCGTAGTCCTGGTCGGAGATCACCTCTACGGCTACTGCGATAAGAAGGGCTGGGTGTGCCAGAACTTCAAGACCGGCGAGATCGTCTGGAGCACCAAGGACAAGCTCGGCAAAGGCTCCCTGACCTTTGCGGATGGCCACTTCTATCTGCGCTACGAGGAAAACGAAGGCACGATCGCGCTGATCGAGGCGACACCCGCCGGCTACAAGGAGACGGGCCGATTCGACCAGCCCGACCGCAGCAAACAGAAAAGCTGGCCCCACCCTGTAGTCGCGGGCGGGAAGCTCTACATCCGCGACCAGGACATCCTGCTCTGCTACGATGTAAAGGCGAAGTAGTGCGCGGCATTCGCATCAGCGAGAATTGCTGGTTGTCGTGCATACCGAAAGGGGTCATAGTATCCCATCATCGGCGCCCGGCGCGCCATCAGGCGAGAACGAAAGAGCTATGAAGAAAGTAACTGACTTATTATGACAAAATCCCTGTGCTCAGAACGACTGGGCGTGTGCAGTTGGTCACTCCAACCCACGTCAGCCAAAGACCTGCTCGAAAAACTGGCCCCGACCGGTCTCAAACGCCTCCAGATCGCCCTCGACCCGATCCGGGAGAACCCCGCCCAGTGGCAGGACCTGCAGAAATTGGCCGCCGCCCAAGGGGTCGAATGCATCTCGGGCATGTTTGGCACTGTGGGCGAGGATTACACCACTCTCGAGTCGATTCGCCGGACGGGCGGAGTGGTGCCTGACGCCACTTGGGACCAGAACTGGCTCAATATCCAGGCCAACGCGGACCTCGCCGTGAAGATGGGGCTCAAGATGGTCGCGTTCCATGCGGGCTTCTTGCCCCACGAGGAATCCGACCCCGACTTTGCGAAGCTGCTGCAACGCATCCAACGGATCGCCGCGATGTTCGATAAGAAGCATATCACCCTCGGCTGTGAGACCGGACAGGAAACCGCCGAGACATTGCGGGCGTTCCTCACAAAAGCCGCGTGTCCGAATCTGGGCGTCAACTTCGACCCCGCCAACATGATCCTCTACGACAAGGGCGACCCGATCGCCGCCCTCCGCGTGCTTGGACCGTGGGTCAAGCAGTTCCACATCAAGGACGCCAAACGCACCCGCACTCCCGGCACCTGGGGCGAGGAAGTGGTCGTCGGGACAGGTGAAGTCGATTGGAAGGCCTTCTCGCGCACTCTGACCGACCTCAATTACACCGGTAATTGCTGCATCGAACGGGAGGCCGGGAACCAGAGAGCGGCCGACATCCGTGCCGGGCGCGACTACCTGCAAACGCTGTAATCCAATTTCATAAACACTCAACTCCTCTATCAAGTATGGTCAACGTAGGCATCGTGGGTCTCGGCTTCATGGGCTTAACCCATATCAAGGCTTATTTCCAGGTCCCCAACGCGCGCATCGCCGCCATCTGCGACGCGGTGCGCCTGCCGACCGACGGCAAACTCTCCAGTGTCAGCGGCAACATCGCCACTACCGACCAGATTCAGCTCGACATGACCCAGGTCAAAGCGTACCGCGACTACCAGGAGATGCTCGCGAACCCCGGCGTTGATCTGGTGGATATCTGCGTTCCAACCCCTCTCCACGCGGGGATTGCCATTGCGGCGTTGAAGGCCGGGAAGCACGTCATTTGCGAAAAACCGCTCGCCAGGAACACCACTGTTTGCCGCCAGATCGTGGAGGCATCACGCGGCGCGAAAGGATACTTCATGCCCGCGATGTGCCTTCGATTCTGGCCCGAGTGGGCATGGCTGAAGACAGCCATCACCGGCAATACCTTTGGCAAGGTTCTGGCCGCGCGGTTCCGCCGCGTCTCGGCACCTCCGGGTTGGAGCCAGTCCAGCTACTTCAAGGGTGACGACTCCGGCGGCGCCTTGCTGGATCTGCACATCCACGATACGGACTTCATCCAGTTCTGCTTCGGTCGTCCCAAGAGCGTTTTTTCGAGCGGCCAAGTCGTATTCAGCGGCGCGGTTGATCATGTGGTCACGCTCTACGAGGTCGCGGGTGGCGCCACCGTGTCGGCTGAGGGAAGCTGGGTGATGAACGCGGGCTTTCCCTTCAACATGGCCTATACGGTGAACTTCGAGAAAGCGACTCTGGATTACGATTCCGGACGAGGCGCGGAGGCCCTGCGCCTGTTCGAGGCAGGGCAGGAACCTCTTACAGTCAAAGTGGAAGGGATCGACGGCTACGTGGGCGAGTTAGCGCACATGGTCGAGGCCATCCAGAATGGCAGGCCGCCCTCCGTCGTGACCGGCGAGGACGGAATGAACGCCGTGGAGATTTGCGAGGCTGAGGAGAAGTCGGTGAAGACCGGCCAGGTCGTCCGACTCGGCTAACACAACAGTGGCACCTCTTCAGCCCGTAGCAGCGGATGTGAGTCCGCTCATTTGTTCCCCGGCCCGGGAGTTAGAGCGGACTGACGTCCGCTGCTACGGAGGCAGGAAGGGTCGCTGTAGTGCTGGCCTGGCGCTAATGGCCGCCCCGCTTCCGCGCCAGCGCCTTCTGGAGGGCTGGCAGCGGAAGTGTGTTGATAACGTCCACCTTGGTGAGCCACCCCTTCCGCGCAACACCGGCCCCGAGCCGCAGGAAACCCGCGTGCTCTAAACGGTGCGCGTCGCAGTTAATCACGCACTTGACCCCCTTGCTCTTGGCGTAGGGCCAGAGACGCCAGTCGAGATCGAACCGGCTGGGATTGCAGTTAAGCTCGATCCACGTGCCCGTCTCGGCGCAGGCGTCGATGACCGCCTGCTGGTTGACTTTATACGCCTCGCGCTCGAGCAAGAGGCGTCCAGTCAGGTGGCCGAGCATGTGGACGCAAGGGTTTTCGGCCGCATGGATCAGGCGCTTGGTCATCTCCGCCTCATTTTGTGAAAACCCCTGGTGAAGACTCGCCACCACCACGTCCAACTCGGCCATGAGTTCGTCAGGAAAATCGAGCCTGCCTTCGGTGAGGATGTCCACTTCCGAACCCGTCAGCAGCCGGAAACTGCTCCCCTCGTCAGCTATCTTCTGGTTGACCTGCTTGACTTCCTGGAGTTGCCGCCTCAGTCGGTCCGCGTCCAATCCATTCGCCTGAAAGGAGGCCTTGGAGTGGTCTGTGATGGCCCAATAGGCGCAACCCAATCCGTCCATGAACCGCGCGATCTCCTCGATCGTGCCCCGGCCATCACTCCAATTCGAGTGGTTGTGCAGCGAACCACGAAGGTCGCTCCATTCCAGCAACTGCGGCAGGTCGTTTGCCTCGCCGGCGACAAACTCACCTTTGTCCTCACGGAGTTCGGGTGCGATGAAGGGCAGATCCAGAGCGGCAAAAACCTCATCCTCCGTCTGGCAAGCCACCAGCAGAGCAGGATCGCGCGTCTCCTCCGTCGAGCGGAACAGTCCGTATTCGTTGAGGCGGAGTCCGCGCTGGATGGCTCGCTGTCGCATCACGATGTTATGCTCCTTGCTCCCCGTGAAATAGGCCAGAGCGAACGGGTATTCGCCGTCGCTGACCACTCGCAAGTCCGCCTGGATGCCACCCTCCAGGATCACGCTCGCCTTTGTCTCTCCTCGGGCAAGCACGTTCAGTATTCCGGGCTGATGCGTGAAGTACTCAAGAACGTCCGCGGGACTCTTGGACGAGGCAAGAAAATCGACGTCGCCGATCACTTCCTTGGACCGCCGCACGCTGCCCGCCAGGCCGCACCGGATCACCTCCGGATGAGCGCGCAGACTCTCGAGGATCGGTTCGGCAGCCAGGAGGGCGTCGCTCAGCAAGTGTCGCGAGGCGTACTGACGTCGGAACTGGATGCCTTCCAGAATTTTCGCCTGAGTTTTCTCGCCGAAGCCGTCCAACTCGGCCACGGCCCCCGCTTTGCAGGCCGCTTCGAGTTGTTCGATCGAATCCAGTCCCAACTTATCATGCAAGGCTTTGACCTTCTTGGGGCCGAGCCCGGGAATCTGAAGCATCTCGATCAAGCCAGCAGGGATGGATGCCTTGAGCTCCTCGTAATAGGCCAGATGTCCGGTCGTAACCAACTCGACGATCTTCTTCTGCAGACCCTCCCCCACCCCTTTGATCTCGCCCAACCGCCCCTCAGCCACCAGGGTCGCGATCGGCTCCGTCAACCCCTCGATCGTTCGGGCGGCACTCGCATAGGCACGCGTCTTGAATGGGTTCTCGCCCTTCAATTCCAGCAGCACGCCAATCTCAGCCAGGGTTCCGGCCACTTGGTCTTTGTCCATGCCTTAATGTTGGAGTGTGTCATCAAAACTTCAAGTGCGGAGATGAGTGGGTCTCCTTCCACCGCTGGCGCAGAGAACCATGCAACCGCGCGCGGAATTCCAGCGGCAGTTCATAGGGCTGGCCCTCCCTGTAAAGCGTGATGGTCTTGCGGATGTTATCGACGACCACCTGGCAAGGGTTGCACCCAGCCATGTGCTTTTCGAACTCCTCGCAGATCGACGGATCAACCGTGCCATCCACGTACTCGTTTAACATCGCCAAGAGTTCTTCGCATTTCATAAGACTCGTCTATCCATCCTGAGCCGCGAGGGATCGAAAGGGTACAAACTATTGGCCGGCTCAATGGGGGTGGGGCGAACGAACGAGTCTCCGCTCGGGGTCACCCAATGCGCGCGTCAGGTGCTCGCGCAGTTGCAGGCGGGCGCGGAGCAAGCGGATTTTGACGTTTCCTTCGCTCAGTTCCAACGCCTCGGCGGTCTCCTTCACCGAGAGCCCCTCCACGTCGCGGAGGAGAAAAACCAGCCGGTGCTTTGCATCCAACCGCCCCAGCGCCTCGTCGAGCAGGCCCTTGATTTCGTTCCTGTGCACCAGTTCCTCCGGCGACTGCCTCCAGTCCGCGATGAACTCCGGATGCGGCACCATGCCGGTCTCATCCGAGGCGTCGGTCGCCTCCTCCAACGAAACCGTGTCGAGTCCCTTGCGCTTGCGCACCACCTTGAGCGCGGCGTGGGTGGCGATCCGCAGCAACCAAGTGGAGAAGCTGGAGTCGCCGCGAAAGCCGGCCAGGTTTTCCACCGCGCTGAGAAAGGTCTGCTGGGTGACATCCTCGGCGTCCTCCACCTGGCGTAGAATGCGCAGGGCGAGTGAATAGACCTTCCGCTCATAGCGAGTTGTCAACGTCTCGAACGCGTCCAGTTCGCCTCTCTTCGCGCGACCCACCAATTCGGCGTCGCTGATCTCTTGAGTGATGCCATTCGTCATATCGTTCGCGGGGGTGAGAATAGGCCTTAATCCAGGAAAAGCGAACAAGGAGTTCCACGCGCTGGCGGCGCGAACAACTGATGGGGCGGCATGGTCACTGCCTGTGCGGCGGGATGGCCTACCTCTCCGCAGGTAGGGCGCGGTGTCCCCACCGCGCCGTTTTGGGCGTTCGACCGCGTGTGCGGCCCGCTGAGGACAGCGAGCCCTACCATCTCGCCG
>ORJL011404919.1_pt1 | contig 22110 bp, 17 predicted proteins | sample 1779941 | NCBI WGS metagenome assembly ORJL01 (sample SAMEA104232317, study PRJEB22302) | groundwater metagenome | biome: forest; feature: aquifer; material: groundwater | place: USA | collected 2011-08-07 | depth 5.8 m
CCGGATTCCTGGCACGGGCGACGACCGTCCGGCGGAGGCACAACGCGTCAGGCCATCTGCGGATTGTTTCCGGCCATCAGTTCGCCGTAATCAAGGCATTTCGTTTGCTCCGCGCACAGCGATGACCCTCTTGAAAGCGGGAGACGTTCCTCGGTCAGAGAGCTCCGGGTTGTCTCGCGCTGCGTTCTACCGTCACTGGATCGGGGCCTGCACCGCCGGTGAGCTCGTGGGCATCGGCTCCGCAGCCGGCGCGGCCGTCGTGATCAACACACTGGTTGGAGAACCGCGGTCGCTCGGCAGTCGCTTCCTGACGCTGGCGACATTCGCGGTGGTCGGCGCCGTGGAGGGGGGCGCATTGGCCGCGTTCCAGTGGCGCGTGCTGCGCACGAGACTTCCCCGCCTCCGCGCCGGCGAATGGGTGGGCGTCACCGTCGCCCTCGCGGTAGCCGGCTGGATTGTGGGGATGACACCGTCGCTGTTCACGAATCAGGAGGCGGCGGTCTCGGAGGAACCCGGTCTTCTGCTCGTGCTGCTGTTGGCCGCGCTTGTGGGCGGTGGCGCGGGGTTCTGCTTTGGCGCCGCGCAATGGTTCGTCCTTCGTCGGCACGCCGAACGGTCTGCCCGCTGGATCTGGATCCATGTGCCGGCGTGGGCGCTCGCCATGGCCGCCATCTTCCTCGGCGCCTCGTTGCCCACCGCTCGATCGTCCGGCTGGTTCATCGCGCTCACCGGCGCTGCGGGCGGAGTGCTCGGCGGGCTGTTGCTTGGAGCCGTCACGGGACTCGTGGCGCGGGAGCTTCAGCCCTGGGTGGATGAACAACACTGGTCGCTCCACGGACAAGTGTGCGCGGTCACCGGCGCGAGCTCTGGCCTCGGAGAAGAGATCTCGCTCGGCCTCGCGCGCCTCGGCGCCTCGGTCCTTCTGCTCTGTCGTCGGCCCGCGGAAGGCGAACGGGTGCGGCGGTCCATCCTCGCGAGACAGCCGGGAGCCGACGTGTCGGTGGTGGCTTGCGATGTGGCCGACTTCGGGTCCCTCCGGCGTGCCGCCGCTCAGCTGCTCAGGGAGTGGCGGCATCTCGACGTGCTCGTGCACAACGCCGGGGCGACTTTCTCACGACGCACGCTGACTGCGGACGGCATCGAAGCGACGCTCGCGGTCGACGTGGTGGGCCCATTCCTCCTGACGGCGTTGCTTCGCCGGCGACTCGAGAGCTGCCGCGGACGCGTCATCACGCTGACAGGCATCTACCAGCGCAAGGGACGCGTCGACACGGACGACCTCCACTTTGCCCATCGGCCGTACGGTTGGCTCGCCGCCAACAACCAGGCGCAGCGAGGCCGTTGGCTCTTCATGTCGGAATTGGCGCGGAGGGCCCCACGACTGATGACGGCCGCCGTGCATCCGGGTGCGGTGTTGACCGGCGCGCAAGCTCGCTTGCCATTGATCGCGCGCGTACTTGTCCGCACGGCAGCGCGGCCGGCGTTCGTTCGCGCCGAGGTCGGCGCCATTCCCGCCCTGCGGTTAGCCGCGCACCCGGACCTTCAGCACCTGACGGGACGGTTTTTCGATCGGTGTCACGTGGCGCCGGATGCTGCCGACCCAGCCCTCGCTCAGACGTTCTGGGCCGCGTGTGAGGACATGACCGGTGAACACTGGTCGGGTGAGCAGGAAGCGCTGAAGACCTCAGGACCCGGGGTGGGTGCGGCTCGTTCGAATCCGCCCTCTTGAGGTTGACGTCATCGTCGTCGGCGCCCATGCGCTCGCCGCCCACGGGATTCCCCGGGCGACAGGCGATCTCGACATGAGGACTTCATCACGAACAAGCGGCCCGCTGGCCGCCCCAAGGGCCGCGCCGACCTAGAGCTCCTGGGAGACGCGCCGCAGTGACCGACGCGCCTCGCGAAGAGGACGACATCGCTACCTGTGACCGCCCGCCACGGCAGGCCTGAAGGTCTGCACTACGACGATTTCTTCACAGGCTCTGAAGGCCTGCACTACGCCAGGGCTGGTCTTCGCAAGAAGGAAGTCGAGAATCGAGGCGGCCCTCGCGGGCGATGACGGTCTTTTCGGGCCTCATGCCGGATTCCCGGCACCCTGCGCCGACAGACCGGCGGACGGGAGATCGCCGGACCCTGGAGGATCTCGAACGCGCCTGAATTTGAACGTTTGTTCAAATCACGAGGCCCTCCCGCGGCACGCTGATTGCTCCCCCGACGGCATGCTCGCAAGCGGACTGGTCCTCTCGGCGCCGCGCACGCTCGCGCTGCAGCCGTTCGAACTGCCGGCGCTCGGCCCCGACGCCGTCCGCGTCCGCGTCGCCGGCTGCGGCGTCTGCCATACCGACGTCAGCTTCTATACCGGCCAGGTCCGGACGCGTCATCCCCTCCCGCTCGTCCTCGGCCACGAAATCGCGGGAACGGTCGTCGACGCGGCGCCGGCGCACCGCGACCTCGTCGGCCAAGACGTCATCGTCCCCGCCGTGATCCCCTGCGGCGACTGCGACCTGTGCCGCTCGGGACACGACAACGCGTGCCTGAACCAGATCATGCCGGGCAACCACACCCACGGCGGATTCGCCACCGAGATGGTCGTGCCGGCGCGCTATCTCGTACGGCTCTGGCCCGATCGCGGCGGCTACGAGCTCGCCGACCTCGCGGTCGTGGCCGACGCGGTGACGACGCCGTATCAGGCGATGGAGCGTGCGGAGGTGCACGAGGGCGATCTCGTGATCGTGATCGGCGCCGGAGGAATCGGCACCTACGCCGTGCAAATCGCGCGCGCGCGCGGCGCGCGCGTCGCGGTCATCGACATCGACCCGGCAAAGCTCGAACGGCTCGGCCCCTTCGGCGTGGAGTGGCTGTTCGACGCGCGCGAGACCGACAGCGCCGTCATCAAGAAGCGCCTGCTGGCGGAGCGCGCCACGGGCTGGAAGATCTTCGAGATGAGCGGCACGCTCAAGGGCCAGGAGCTGGCGTGGAGCCTGCTCGTCACGGCGGCGACGCTCGGCATCATCGGCTTCACGATGGACAAGGCGCAGGTGCGGCTCTCGAACCTGATGGCGCTCGACGCGCGGGCGTTCGGCACCTGGGGCTGCAGCCCCGGGCTCTACCCCGCGGCGCTCGCGCTGGTATTCGCCGGACGGATCACGCTGCGGCCGTTCATCGAGCGGCGCCCGATGCACGAGGGGCCCGACCTCCTCGCGCGGCTGGCGGACTCGCACGAAGGCAGCGGACGGCGCACGATCCTCATTCCCGAGTAGCTGGAGGCTCCATGACGTTGAAGGACCACCGTCTCGTCACCGGCGTGCCGTTCGAACACATTCGGTACGAGCGCCATCCGGCGCGCGATCTGGACGGCCGCGCGGTGCCCGATCTGCACGACGTGTGGATCTGGCTCGACAACCCGTCGCAGATGAACAGCTACACGACGGCGACCCTGCGCGAGCTGATTCTCGCGTTTCGCGAAGCGTCGGCGGACCGGGCCGCGGTGAGCGTGGTGCTGACCGGTTCGGGCGATCGCGCGTTCTGCTCGGGCGGCAACACGAAGGAGTACGCCGAGTACTACGCGGGCAACCCGGGCGAGTACAAGCAGTACATGCGGCTGTTCAACGACACCGTGACCGGCATCCTGCTCTGCGACAAGCCCGTGATCAACCGCGTCAACGGCTTGCGCGTCGGCGGCGGTCAGGAAATCGGGATGGCCTGCGACTTCTCCATCAGTTCGGACCTCGCGCGGTTCGGCCAGGCGGGGCCGCGCCACGGTTCGGCCCCCGACGGCGGATCGACCGACTTCCTGCATCTGTACGTCGGGTTTGCCCAGGCCATCGAGAGCTGCACGCTCTGCGAGCCCTGGTCGGCCTACAAGGCGTTGCGGCTCGGACTCCTCAACCAGGTGGTGCCCGCGCTCGTGCACGAGGGGCGCTTCATTCCGAACCCGCTCGTGGTGACCGACGCGTGGGTCGACGAGGAAGGGATGATCGCGTACGGCGAGCCGGTGCCGGCGGACCGCGCCGCGGCGGCCAAGGCGCTCGTCGCGAGCTCCACCATCGACTTGAGCCGGCTCGATCGAGCGGTGGCGCTCTGGTCCGCGAAGCTCCTCCAGACGATGCCGGACTGCCTGAACAAGACGATCGAGAGCATGCGCAAGAAGAAGCTCGAGCACTGGCAGCGCAACTGCGAAACCAACCGGAGCTGGCTGGCGCTCAACATGATGACCGAAGCGAAGGCCGGGTTCCGGGCGTTCAACGAGGGGCCGGCCGGACACCGCGAGGTCGATTTCGCGGAGCTGCGGCGGCGCCTGGCCCGCGGCGAGAGATGGACCGACGAGCTGTGCGACGCGATTCAGCCAAAGGCCGCGGCCGGCGCGGGCAGGCCGCAGGAGGGGAGGAGCACGCCATGATCGCCTCGGAAATGCGGCACGACGGCGGACACCTGCGGCTGACCATCAATCAGCCGAAATCGAACATCGTCTCGATCGAGGTGATGCAGGAGCTGCGTCAGGCGCTCGCCACTGTCCCGGCGACGCCGACGATCAAGCTCGTCACGATCGAGGGAGCGGGGGACCACTTCAGCTACGGCGCGAGCGTCGAGGAGCACCGGCCCGCCCTCATCCACGCCGCGCTGTCCGAGCTCCACGGTCTCGTTCGCGACTTGCTCGCCGTGCCGGCGCCCACCGCGGCCCTGGTCCGCGGCCGCTGCCTGGGCGGCGGCTTCGAGGTGGCGCTCGCCTGCGATCTGATCTTTGCGGGCACGACGGCCATGCTTGGCGTGCCGGAGATCGCGCTCGGCGTGTTTCCGCCGGCGGCGGCGGCTCTGCTGCCGGTGCGCATCGGCGCATCGCGCGCGGCGAGCGCGGTGCTCACGGGCCGCACGGCTTCAGTCGACACGTGGGCAGCCCTCGGTCTCATCGAGGCCGTCGCGCCCCCGCAGGAGCTCGGAGCCGCTGTCGATCACTGGTTCGAGGCCCACCTGGCGTCGCGGTCGGCCGCGGCGCTGCGTTACGCGGCGCGGGCGACCCGGGCGATCACGCGGCGCCATCTCGAAGGTGTGCTGCCGGAGCTCGAGCACATGTATCTCGACGAGCTGATGCGCACCAGAGACGCCGTCGAGGGCATCGAGGCCTTCCTCGAGAAGCGGCCGCCGGTCTGGAGCCACACATGACCGTGCTCGACGGATGGCAGGGGCAGGCGCTCGACGCGGTCCTCTCCGATCTCCGCGACGCGATCGAGGACGCGGACTACCCGACGGCGCGGCGCTGGCGCGAGGGCGGCGGCAAGATCGTGGGGCACTTCCAGGTCTATTTCCCCGAGGAGATCGCGCACGCCGCCGGCCTGCTGCCGCTCAAGGTCCGCGGCGCCCCCATCGAGCCGCGACAAGCCGACGCGCGCTTCGGCTCGTACCTGTGCTCGATCCTGAAGACCTCGCTCGAGCTCGTGCTCAGCAAGCGACTCGAGCTGGATCTGTTCGTGACGCCTCCCATCTGCGACGCGGCGCGCAACCTCGCGGCCGTCTGGGGGCGCAACTTCCCCTACCCGTGCGAAATCCTGTACCTCCCGCAGAACGCCAATTCGGCGCAGGCGGTGGACTACCTGCGGCACGAGTACGACCGGCTGCGGCGCGTCATCGAAGAGGTCGCCGGACGCGCGATTGCGGACGACGACCTCAGGCGATCGATCGTCGTGTTCAACGAGAACCGTCGCCTGCTGCGCGACCTCTACGCGATCAAACGGGAGACACCGTGGCGGCTCGCGGTGGACGAAGCCTACGTCCTGATGTCGATCGGCGGCTCGATCCCGCGCGAGGAACACAACGCGCTGCTCCGCGCGGTGCTGCCGCAGATTGCGGCCAGGACGAGGCGGCCCCAGGATCGCCTGCGCGTCGTGTTCGAGGGCGGATTCTGCGAGCAGCCGCCGCTCGACCTGCTGCGCACGATCGCGCAGTCGTGCTACGTCGTGGACGATGATCTGCTGATTGGCATGCGGTGGATCACCGAGGACGTCGAGACGAGCGGCGATCCGCTGCACAGTCTGGCCGAGGCCTATCTCGAACGTTCATCGTACAGCCCGGTTCAGCACGATCTGCGAAAGCCGAAGGAACAGATGCTGCTCGAGCGCATCCGATCGTCGGGCGCCGGCGCCGCGATCATCACCGCCGCGAAGATGTGCGAGCCCGGCCTCGACGAACAGGTCGCGTACGCGAGCGCACTCGACGCGGCTGGCATCCCCTACTTCGTCAGCGAATTCGAGGAGAGCATGACCAGCTTCGAGCATCTTCAGATTCAGCTCGAAACCTTCGTCGAGAACGTGCTGTTCGCGTAGTGCGCCGCTTGTCGCGTGATGCGTCGCTTGTCGCGTCATGCGCCGCTTGTCGCGTGATGCGTCGCTCGTAGTGCAGGCCTTCAGGCCTGCGGAGTGAACATGGCCGATCAACTTTCGAACACCATCGTCGGGCGCGGGATGACGTCGGGCTCGGCGCTGTTTCGCGCCTGGTTCGACCGGTTGACGGCGGCCGCCGCCAACGGCCACCCGACCGCCTACGTGTTCGTGATGGGCAGCCTCGCGGAAATCCTGCGGGTCTTCGACTTCGAGCTGAGCTTTCCGGAGATCAACTCGCTCCAGACAGCGGTGCGCCGCGTCGCGCACGAGTACCTGAACCAGGCCGAGGATTACGGCTACTCGCCAGACATCTGCGGCTACGTCAAGGCTGACGTCGCCGTGCAGTTGCGCAAGGGCGCGCACCCGATGGGGACGCTGCCGCCGCCCGCGCTCGCCGTCGCCACCAACGCCTGCAACACCTACGTCAAGTGGGCGGAAATCTGGGAGCGCTTCTATCACGTGCCCGTCTTCACGCTCGACGTGCCAGGCACCAGGCGCGCGGACGGCCAGACCTGGCCCGGCGATCCGGATTTCGCCGCCGACTGCGCGTACGTCGCGGCGCAGATCGGGGAGCTCGTCGCGCTCTGCGAGCGGATCACGCACAAGCGGTTCGACATCGATCGGCTGCGCGAGGTGCTGGGGCACGCGAACGCGATGACGACGGCCTGGCGGCGCGTCATCGCGCTGAACCGGAGCAGGCCGGCGGTGTTCAGCGCCCTGACCGAAGGCACGGTCTACCTCGGCGTCGCCAACGGCTTCCGCGGTACGGTTGAAGGCCGGCACTACTTTCTCGATCTCGTCGAAGAGATGGAGCACAAAGCCGCGAACGGCCTCGGCACGACCGACAACGAACGGTACCGGCTCGCGTTCGTCGGCGTGCCGTGCTACCCGATCTTCCGCCGCTTCAACGAGATGTTCTCGGAGTGGGGCGGCGTGTTCGTCAACTCGACGTATCTGTGGTTTGCGTCCGGCGGCGCGGATCTCGGGTTCGAGTACGACCTGCGGCGGCCGCTCGAGAGCCTGGCCGAGGGCGTGCTGATCTCGGTGCGCCACGCCATGGACGGCATGTTCCACCAGGATCGCGCGATCGCCGAGATTCTCGACCCGTTTCACATTGACGGCGTCGTCTATCACCCGATCAAGAGCTGCCGCACCGTGTCGACCGGGCTGGCCGACAGCCGGCGCGCGCTCATGGCGCGCGTCGACATGCCGAGCCTCTTCATCGAGTCCGACATGATGGACAAGCGGGTCGTCTCGGAAGCCCAGCTCAAGAACCGCATCGACGCGTTTTTCGAAGGGCTGGCGAGCCGCCGGCTCGCAGCCAAGTAGCGCAGGCCTTCAGGCCTGCCATATGGCCTGGGCGTTCAAGCCCGCCATCGAACGGAGGCACACGTGGCGTACGCGGCCGGGGTCGACGTCGGTTCCACACAAACGAAAGCCGTCGTGATCGATGAACACGGCCGGATTGCCGGCCGCGCCCTCATCGACACCGGCGCCAACGTCGTCGTCGCGGCGGAAACCGCCTACGTGCAGGCGCTGGCGGATGCCGGCGTGCAGGAGCAGGAAGTCGGCTACGTCGTCGGCACGGGGTACGGACGATATCGCGTGACGTTCGGGAACGCGCAGGTGACCGAGATCAGCTGCCACGGTCGCGGCGCCGTGCACCTCTTCCCGAACACGCGGACCGTGGTCGACATGGGCGGCCAGGACACCAAGGCGATTCACGTCGGGCCGACCGGCGACATCATCGACTTCTGCATGAACGACAAGTGCGCCGCCGGCACCGGCCGTTTCCTGGGCGCCGTTGCCGAGGCGCTCGACATTCCGCTGGCGGAGCTCGGCGTCATCGCGCTGCGCTCGGAGAAGCCGATCAGGATCACCACGACGTGCACCGTGTTCGCCGAATCGGAAGTGCTCGCCTGGCTCGGGCGGGGAAAGAAGGTGGAGGACATCCTGATGGGCATTCACCGCTCGATGGTGTCGCGGTCGGTCGGACTGATGCGTCGGGTCGGCATCGAGCCGGAGGTGACGTTCACCGGAGGCGTGACGAAGAACATCGGCATGGTGCGGGGATTGAACGACGCGCTCGGGTTCGAGGTCAACGTGAGCGACGAGGCGCATTTCATGGGCGCGATCGGCGCGGCGCTGTTCGCGCGCGATCACATCCTCAGCAGCCGCGTGCCAACCTCTGTCGCGAGGCCGCAATGACCCTCACCGCCGGCATCGACGTCGGTTCGACATACACGAAGGCCGTCATCCTCGAAGCGGACGGGCGCATCGCCGGACGCGGCATCCTGAAGACCGGCTTCAGGCTCGCTGAGGCCGCGCGCGGCGCGTTGGACGCCGCCCTCGCCGATGCGGGCGTCCGGGAAGAGGACATCGGGTACCTGATCGCGACCGGCTACGGTCGCTTCCAGGTGGCGTTCGCCGACGTGCACGTCACCGATCTGACCGCGGCGGCGCGCGGCGCCTGCCTGCTGTTTCCCCGCACGCGCACGATCCTCGATGTCGGCGGCCAGACGATGAAGGCGACGCATGTGGATGCGGGAGCAAAGGTCCGCTCGTTCCGGCTCAATGACAAGTGCGCGGCGGGAACCGGCGCGTTTCTCGAAAAGACCGCCCGCTACCTGGGCTACGCGACCGAGGAGATCGGGCCGCTCGCGGCGATGTCGAAATCGCCGGCCGCCATCTCGGGTGTGTGCGCGGTGTTCGCCGAGTCGGAGGTGATCAATCACCTGTCGCAGGGCACATCGCCGTCCGACATCATGCAGGGCGCGATTCAGTCGCTGGTGGACCGCTCGATTCAACTGATGCGACGCGTGCAGCTCGAGCCCGAGTACACACTGGTCGGCGGGATTCTGCGGTTCGAGTCCATGGGGCGCCTGCTGGCCGGGCGGCTGGGCGCGGCGGTCAATCTCCCGCCAGCCGATCTCGTGCAGTTCGTCGGAGCGCTCGGCGCGGCGGGACTCGCGCGCCAGCGGGTGCACCGCACGCGGACGGCCAGCGAGGACGCCGGGCGCGCCGCATCCGGCGCCTGAGCCACCAAGACCCGGCAGTGAGCGCGCCGCTAGAGCCGTTTTCACCACCACGTCGTGGCCGGCTTCAGCCGGCCTGCGGCGGTCCGCCTAAAGGCGGACACTACACGCTCGTGAAAACGGCTCTAACGCGTCCAGACGGCAAGGAGCTGCAACACGCGATCGTGGAAGAGGAGCGCGGAGACGCCGGCGCCCGTGGCGGCGCACACCAGGAGGCCCGGCACCGCCGCGGCTACCGGGAACCTGACGACGACCGACTCGGCGCGGCGTGTGCGTCCCTTGAGACGTTCGGGCCACATGACGGCCACGCGCTCGGCCTCCGGCGCAAGGCGCCCCGCAAGACCTTCCCCCTCGTCGGCCGCCAGCACGTCTTCGAGGAGGTCGAGAGAACGGCGAACCTCGCACACCTCAGGAGCTGGCGGCGGTTCGCTCATGAAGATTGTGCAGGTCGTCAAAAACCTCCCCGCCGCCGATTGACGGTAGGCGAGCTCACTCGACATGCCACCGGGGTCTTGCGGATTGCGTGCCGCCCGGAGAGGTCCCCTTATGGTCGATTCTGGCCTGCTTTGGCGCAACAACACCCGACGTGCTGCTCCAAATCGGAACAGCGCCTACAGATCTGTTCGACGCTGCCGCTCGAGGCCATCGCCGAGATCAGTGAAGCATCTGGGCGAGGCGGTCATGAAACACGAACGCGGCGGCGCCCGCGCCCACTGCCGCACAGGTCAGGATCGTGAGCACGCTGACGGTGAGAGACACCTGAACGGCGTCGCCTCCATCCGGTTCTACGAGAGGCATTTCGACGTGCCGAGCGTGCCGGGCGTCCCGAGCGGGCCGCGCCTGGCCGGCACCTGATCCACCAGGAACCTGGCGCCCGAACTCTTCGAGCGCTCCGAGAAAGTCCACGTCGTCCATGAGGGGCGGCGGCGCAGAGGCGGCAGACACGAATGCCGCTCCCTGCCGATTACGTGCCACGCACCGATCGCAATCCACACCGGCGCGATCCGATTCAGGACGCCGCTCTCTGCGGGCGCCGACGCTCGGGATATGATGAGAAGGTCGGGGCGTAGCGAAGCCTGGTATCGCGTCCGCTTTGGGAGCGGAAGATCGCTGGTTCGAATCCAGTCGCCCCGACCACCCTTTCCAATCGTCCGCCTCGTGCCAGACCTGCCGACGCGGCAGCGGCAAGCCCTTCTCCACTGAGACATGTAGGGCAGGCCTTCAGGCCTGCTTGTGCTGGCGGACCTGAAGGTCTGCACGACATGTCGCGACGCGCTCTCAGACGAATGGCGTGGGCTCGTCGTCAGTTCGGCAGCCGGAACGCGAGATACTCCCCCGAATAGTTCCCTCCGCTGACGGCGACGACGATGTACTGCTTGCCGTCCACCAGGTAAGTCATCGGCGATCCGCTCTGCGGCGCCGGCAGCCACACGGCGCCGACTTCCTTGCCGGTGGCCTTGTCGTACGCCCGCAGCATCGCGCCGCGCGGATGCTCCGGCGTCGTCGTAATCTGCGGGTCGCCCATGACGACGATCGTCTTGGTGACCATCAACCCGACGCCGGACGTGCCCGACTGGCCGGTCTTCGGAATGTTGATCCCTTTGAGCAGCGGATGGTTGCGAATGTTGTCCGGCGTGTCGCCGTGCGGCACCTGCCACATGATCTCGCCCCGGTCGAGATTGATGGCTGAGAGGACGCCGTACGGCGGCTTCACCATCGGCAGTCCCTGGACGTTGAGACCCGCGGCGGGGCCGTCGGGCGACGCGTTGGCAGCCACCCGGGGCGCGGTTTGCTGCGGCGGTCGCGGCGGCGCATCCGCCGCGCAGCAGTCGCCGGGCCCCATCACTTCACGGAACTCCTGACCCGCCATGCCCCCCACGTAGCCGATGTCCGAGAACCCCTTCGGCGACGCGACGAGCGATCGCGCGCCGACCCCCATGTTGCCCGCCTGCGCAAAGACGACGTGCGTTTCCGGATCGGCGGCGGAGCCGGGCCAGTTCGTGGCGGTCGAGGCGACGAGCGCGCCGTAGAGCGGACCGTTGGCGTTGCCGAGAATCGGCGCGGCGAACGGTGACGGCTCGTGCTTGTAACGCTTCAACCGCTCGAGCGCCTGCGCGCGCAGCTCCGGCGTGAAGTCGATCAGATCGTCCGGCACCTCGAGGTGGTTGCGGGCGTAGGCCGGCGGCTTCGTCGGGAACGGCTGCGTCGGCGAGAGCTTCTCGCCAGGGACGTCGGACGGCGGCACCGGCCGCTCGTCAATCGGCCACACGGGCTGCCCCGTCACGCGATCGAAGACATACAGCCACGCCAGCTTGCTCGGCAGCGCCACGGCCTTGATCGGCCGGCCGTTGACGGTAATGTCCAGCAGCAGCGGCGCGGAGGAGTTGTCGAAGTTCCAGATCGGATGATGCACGAGCTGGTAGTGCCACTTGCGCTGGCCCGTTTTCAGATCGACGCAGACCAGGCTCTCCGCGAACAGATTGTTGCCGGGACGATGCCCGCCGTAGAAGTCGGACGTGGGCGTTTCGACCGGCAGGTAGACGAGGCCGAGCTCTTCGTCGGCCGTGATTTGCGTCCACACGCCCGTGTTGCCGTTGTCGGCCCACGATTCTTTTTCCCACGTGTCGTTGCCGAGCTCGCCCGGACGCGGAATCGTGTTGAACGTCCACAGCAGCTTGCCGGTGCGCACGTCGAAGGCGCGCACGAGCCCCTTGGTGTTGTTGTGCGTCGTGGACGTCTGGCCTTCGCGCATGGCGGAGCCGATGATCATCACGTCCTTGACGATGGCGGGCGTCGAATGGACGCCGATCTCGCCGGTCTCCAGGTCGATCTGCTCCCCCTTGCCTTTGACGACGCCGAGCTTCAGATCGAGGATGCCGCCCTTGCCGAACGACGGGATCATCGCGCCGGTCTTCGCGTTCAGCTGGACGAGCTGATACCCGGTGGTCACGTAAATGACGCGGTCGTCGCCTTTGCCGTCGGTCCAGTACGAGACGCCGCGGCCCGAAAGCTGTCGCGGCGACACGGCCGCGCGCCGGCCCTCGCGCAGGCTATGCGTCCAGATCACCTCGCCGGTTCTTCCGTCGAGCGCGACGACCGACCGCCGCGTGCCGCCGGTCGTGTACAAGACGCCCTTGATCATGATCGGCGTCCCTTCCAGCTTGAATTCGGGACGCGGGCCGAGGTTGTCGGTCTTGAAGCGCCAGGCGACTTCGAGCGTGTTGAAGTTGGAGGCGTTGATCTGATCGAGCGGCGAATAGCGGCTGCCCTTCATGTCCGCGGTGTAGTGCGGCCACTCGCCGTTTCTGGTCGACGGCTGCTGGCCCGAGACGCCCGCGGTGATGAAGATGAGCACGACGACGAGCGACGCCAACGCCAGCACGGATCGAAAAACCGTTCGCGACATCGTTCACTCCTTTTCTGGTGGCGTGCGGGACGGAACGGGTGGATTATACGTCCAGGCTTGGACGTGCAGAGGCGCAATCGTGGTCTCGCGTCCTGCTCTGCGCGAAGCGCGGCGCGGCCGGCAGGCGCCCGACGTCCCGGAATCGGCGTCCGCCGGCGGCTAGCAGGCTGTGGTGAAGCTCTCCTCCGGTGGTGTCCGCCTTCAGGCGGACCCAAGACCCGGCGCGAATCGACGCGTGGTCCGGCTGAAGCCGGACACCACCTAGTTTCACCACGGGCTCCCAGACTTAGAGGATCCGCCCGCCGCCGGCTTTGAACGACTCGAGAATCGGATCGATCTGTTCCCGCAGATCGGCGCGCGCCAGCCACGTGGTTTCGGTGAGGCGGACGGCGGGGACGCCACGAAGATCGCCGGCCAGATGTTTGAAGAGCTGCGCCGTCGTGCCGTCCATCTGCGAATCGAGATAGCGCATGAACAGCTGCTCGCACGACAACTCCACGGCGCCGTCATCGCGGAGCGGTCGCAGAAGCAGGAAGTCACGACGATCCATTCCAGCCCTCAGCCCTCAGCCCTCAGCCCTTCGCCAGTCCTTCCAGCGTTCTTTTCACCATCGCCTGCGTCATCGGCACCTTGTAGCCGTTCTTCGCCAGCGGCCGCGCGCCCGCGACCGCGGCCTCGCCCGCCCGGGCAGCCAGTTCCGGCGTGATGCGCTGGCCCGCAAGCATCTGCTCCACCGCGGGCACCCGCCACGGAATCGGCGCGACGCCGCCAAGCACGACCCGTGCGCTGCGACACACGTCCTTGTTCATGTCGAGCACGACGGCCGCGCTCACGACGGCATGCGTCCACGCCTCACGGTCGAGGATCTTGTGATACGTGCTGCGGACGCCCGGGCGCGCCGCCGGCAGCACGATTGCCGTCAGCACCTCGCCGTCCTTCAGCACGTTCTCGCGCGACGCGTCCACCGTCGGCGGCGTGAAGAACTCCGCCGCGGGCACCAGCCGCTCGCCGGAGAGCCCGGCGATGCGGAACGTCGCGTCGAGCGCGACGAGCGCGGGCGCGGTGTCCGACGGGTGGACGATATAGCTGGGGCCGCCGCCGAAGATCGCGTGGAACGCGTTCTCGCCGGAGATCGAGAGGCAGGTCGTACCGCCGTTCTTCAGGCACTTGAACCCGTTACGGTAGTACCAGCACCACGGGCGCTGGCAGACGTTCCCGGCGAGCGTTGCGACGTTGCGGATCTGCGGCGTCGCCACGCTTTCGGCCGCTTCGGCCAGCACCGCATACTGGCGACGGATGAGCGGATGGCTGCCAAGCGCGTCGAGCGTGATCTGCCCGCCGACCGCGACTCCGGCGCCGTCCGGTTTCACCTGGTCGAGGCTTTTGACCGCCTTCAGGTTGACGAGGACGTCCGGCGTCACGAGCCGGTCCTTCATCATCCCGAGCAGATCGCTGCCGCCGCCGGCGACGGCGACGCTCCGGCCGTCCTGATGCGCCTGCCGGATGAGCGTGATCGCGTGCGTCAGGTCGCGCGGGTTGGCGTTGGTGAACGATTTCATGCCCGCACCCCCATCGCCGCGACGATCTTGTCGGGCGTAATCGGCAGATCCTTCATGCGGACGCCGATGGCGTTGAAGATCGCGTTGGCGACCGCGGCCGGCGACGGCACCTTGCTCGACTCGCCCATGCTCTTCGCGCCAAACGGCCCGAGCCCATCGTCGGACTCGATGAAGAGGACCTCGACCTCCGGCGCGTCGCGGTGCGTCGCGACACGCGCGCCGTAGTAGCCCGCGTTGAGCGGACTTCCGCTCCGGCGGTCGTAGAGCAGATCCTCGTGCAGCGCCATGCCGATGCCCATGGTGGCACCGCCCTTGATCTGGCTCGTCGCGGTCAGCGGATTGATGATCCGTCCGCAGTCGTGCACCGCGAGGTACTTGAGGACGCGGACGCGGCCGAGCTCCACGTCGACCTCGACCTCCACGAAGTGCGCGCCGAACGTGCTGCGCATTCTGCCCTGGAGCGTCGGGCTCGGCGTGGCCGTCGCGATGAGCACGTCATCGCCTTTCGGCAGCCCCTGCTCCGCGATCTGCTTCTTGAGCTCACGCACGGCCTCGACCACCGCGTAGCCCGTCATGATCGTCGTGCGGCTGCCCGATTCGCCGACCGAGTACGGGCAGCGATCGGTATCGCCCCACACGACGTCGAGCTGCGACAACGGCACCCCGAGCTCTTCGGCCGCGATCAACCCCATCGTCGTCTTCGCGCCGGCGCCGACGTCGGTGACACCGACGTGGACGGAGTACTTCCCCTTCGCGTCGAGGCGAATGACCGCGCTGCTCCGGCCGAGCCCGGCGCGGAAGGCCATGAACGACACGCCGGCGCCGCGCTTGATGGGACCGGGATCGGATCCGGGCGTTGAACGCCAGCGCGTCTTCCAGTCGAACGCCTCCACGCCGCGGCGGACGCACTCGTCCAGCGAATAGGTGGTGTAGGGCGTCTGGTCGTTCGCCTTCCGCGTCATGTTCTTCAGGATGAACTCGACCGGGTCCATCTTCAGCTTCGCCGCGACGTCGTCCATCATCGACTGGATGCCGAAGAAGCCCTGCGGAAACTCCGGACCGCGGAAGTTGCCGGAGACCGTTCTGTTCGTGTAGACGGGGGAGATCGACGTCTCGATGTTCGGGCACTGATAGACCTCGACGCCGCCAATGTTCCCCGAGTTCTTGCGATACGGGCCCATGCCGCTGTAGCCGCGCAGAGCAATCGCCTGCAGCGTGCCGTCCTGCTTCACGCCCACCTTGTAGTACTGCACGGTCGGCCAGCGGCCGTGGACGCCGATGAAATCTTCTTTCCGCGACAGCTCCAGCTTCACCGGCGCGCCCGCCTCCTTCGCGAGCACCGCCGCGATCAGATCCGCATCCTGATTCTGGTTCTTGTTCCCGAAGTTGCCGCCCATGAAGCGGCAGACGACGCGGACCTTCTCGGGCGGGATGCCGAGGTCGCGCGCCATATCGGTCCGGCAGTTCGCGATGCCGCCGGTCGGCGTGTAGACGGTGAGCTTGTCCCCCTCCCAGTCGGCCACGCACGCGCGCGGCTCCATCTGCGCGTTGTGCACGAAGCTGGTCGAGTAGCGGTCCTCGAACACGTGGTCGGCCGACCGAAACCCCTCCTCCACGTTGCCGCGGCGCACGCCCAGGGGCAGCGTCTCGTTCCTCGCGTTGGGCGAGAGATTCCCTTCCGGCCAGATTTGCACGGCGCCCGGCTTCAGCGCCTCCTCGGGATCCAGCACGAAGGGCAGCTCCTCGTAGTCGACCGCGATCAGCAGGAGCGCCTCTTCCGCGACGTGGCGATCGAGGGCAGCCACGGCGGCCACCGGTTCGCCGACGAAGCGCACCGGGTTGTTGAACGCGTACCGCCGGTGCTTCGTGATCTTCTTGATCTCGTCGTTGTATTGCGCGCCGCCGGAAATGGATCCCGCCCCCCAGACGACGGTGCAGTTGTCGTGGGTGACAATCGCTTTCACGCCCGGCAGCGCGAGCGCCTTCGACGTGTCGATGCGGCGGATGCGCGCGTGCGGATGCGGACTGCGCAGCACGCGCGCGTAGAGCATGCCCGGCAGGCTGACGTCGGCGGTGTAAGTCGCCTTTCCGGAGACGCGTTCGACGGCATCGATCCGCGGCGTCGCATGCCCGACAACCGCCAACGCAGAAATCGCGGAACCCGCAGAAAACAGTTTGCTCTGCGTGCTCGGCGGGTTCTCGGTTGATCGTTGTTGGCCGGCCGCCACAACGGCTTCGATGTAATGGTTGTAGCCCGAGCAGCGGCAGATGTTGCCGGTCATGGCGGCGCGCGCCTGATCCGCGGTCGGATGCGGGTTCGCGTTGAGCAGCGCCCGGGCGCTCATCAACTGGCCCGCGGTGCAGAACCCGCACTGCGGCGCGTCGTGATCGACGAAGGCCTGCTGCAGCGGATCGAGCCGGTCGCCGTGCAGCAGGCCTTCGACGGTCTGCACCGATCGGCGGTCGGCCCACACCGCCAGCTGGCTGCACGAGTAGACCGGTTTGCCGTCGAGGAGGACGGTACAGGCGCCGCACTCGCCGCGGTCGCAGCCGATCTTGGTGCCGGTCAGCCCGGCGTGATCGCGCAACGCTTCGGCCAGCGTCCAGCGGTCTTCGACGTCGAAGGACCGGGCCCTGCCGTTCAGGGTGATCCGGATGGCCGTGCGAGGCGCCGGCGCGGGCGCCGGACGTTGCGCGCGCAGCGCGGGTGCCGCAGCCGCCACCGTGAGCACCGTGCCGGTGCCCTCGAGAAACTGTCGACGGGAGATCGTGCGCCTGCCCATGACACCTCCAGCAAGCCGGGATGTGCGGATTATACTGATTGCGCACCGATGGATCGCGCGTTTCTCACCGAGCTCCGGCGGATTGCGGGCGACGAGAGCGTGCTCGATGACGCACTCCAGCTGCTGACGTACGAATGCGATGCCCTGCCCCACCTCCGGCAGATGCCGGCAGCCGTCGTGCTGCCGGCCACCGGGGCGGACGTGCAGGCCATCGTCCGCCTCTGCGCGCGCGAAGGCGTGCCGTTTGTCGCCCGCGGGCACGGCACCGGGCTCTCGGGCGGCGCGCTGCCGGTGCCCGGCGGCGTCGTCATCGCCCTCTCGCGGCTGACTCGCGTCCTGGACGTGGACATCCCGAATCAGCGCGTGAGGGTGGAGCCTGGGGTCGCCAACCTCGAGATCACGCGTCAGGTCGCGCCGTTCGGCTATTACTACGCGCCTGATCCCTCCAGCCAGCAGGTCTGCTCGATTGGCGGCAACGTCGCCGAGAACTCCGGCGGCGCGCACTGCCTCAAGTACGGATTCACCGTGCATCACGTCCTCGGCGTCGAAGCGGTGCTGCCCGGCGGCGAGATCGTGCACCTGGGCGGGACGCTCGCCGATACGCCGGGACCGGATCTCCTCGGGTTGCTGGTGGGATCGGAGGGCACGCTCGCCATCGTGACGAGCGTCACCGTGCGGGTCGTGCGGCGTCCGGAATCCGTGCAGACGCTGCTGGCAGCCTTCGACACGATCGACGCGGGCGGCGCGGCGGTGTCCGACATCATCGGCGCGGGCATCATCCCCGCGGCCGTCGAGATGATGGACGCGCTGGCGATTCGAGCGGCCGAAGCCGCGGTGCATCCGCACTTCCCCGAGGCCGACACCGTGCTCATCGTCGAGCTCGACGGGCCGGCCGCTGAAGTCACCGCGCTCTCCGACATCGTCGTCCAGACGTGCCGGCGGCACGGCGCGACGACGATCGAGGTTGCGCAGAGCGACGAGCAGCGCGCGCGCATCTGGCGCGGGCGGAAGGCGGCCTTCGCGGCGATGGGACGCGTCTCGCCGAACTACTACGTGCAGGACGGGGTCGTGCCGCGCACGAGGCTGCCGGAGGTGCTGAACCGCATTCGGCAGCTCGAGGTCCGCTCGGGGTTGCGGATTGGCAACGTGTTTCACGCGGGCGACGGCAATCTGCACCCGCTCATCTGCTACGACGAGCGGATTCCGGGTCAGGCGGACCGGGCCGTCGAGGTCGCCGCGGAGATTCTGTCGTACTGCATCGACGCGGGCGGGTCGCTCACCGGCGAGCACGGCATCGGCGCCGACAAGTCACGGTACATGCCGACGATGTTCACGGCGGACGATCTCGCGCTGATGCAGCGGGTCCGCGCGGTGTTCGACCCGCGCGGGCTGAGCAATCCGGGCAAGGTGTTTCCGACGCCGAGGCTGTGCGGCGAAGTGCCCGGTCCGTATCGTCGTCACCCGGCCGAGGCCGCGGGTCTCGCCGAACGGATGTAACGGAGATGTCGCAAGACCGGCACACGACTCCCGACCCCGTGACATCGGCCCCATCGACGGCGGACGAGGTCGCCGCGACGTTGCGCGACGCGTCGGAGCGGCGGCAGTCGGTCGTCATCCGCGGCGCGGGCACGAAGCTCGACTGGGGCCGTCCCGCCGGACCGATCGACCTGATGCTTGACATGCGTCGCCTGAACCGCGTGCTGGCACACCAGCACGGCGATCTCACCGCCACGATCGAAGCGGGCGCCTCGCTGCGCGACGTGAACCGCGCGCTCGCCGCGCACGGCCAATGGCTGCCGCTCGATCCGCTCTTTGCGGGGCAGGCGACCATCGGCGGCATCCTCGCCACCAACGACAGCGGCCCGCTGCGTCACCGCCACGGCGCGCCCCGCGATCTCGTCATCGGTATTCGGCTCGCGACCACCGACGGCGTGCTTGCCAAGGCCGGCGGACAGGTCGTCAAGAACGTCGCGGGCTACGACTTGTCCAAGCTCGTGACCGGATCCTTCGGCAGCCTGGCCGCCATCGTCAGCGCGACATTCAAACTGGCGCCGCTGCCGAGCGCGTCGAAAACGATGCGGGTTGCCGCCGCGGACCCCGTGGCGCTCGGACAGGTGGTTCGCGCAGTGATGGCCAGCCAGCTCGAGCCTGTCGGGTTCGAGATTCACGTACGATCCACGCAGAGCCCGCAGAGCACGCAGGGCAATATGCTCTCTGCGAGCCTTGCGGCCGCTAGGTTCAACGTCTTCTCGGTGCTTCTGCAGTTCGCCTCGCTGCCCCAGGTGGTCGACGCGCAGATCGAACAGGCGCGCGCGCTGCTCACGGCAGGCCCGCAAGCCTGCGCGACGTCGATTGACGTCCTCGACGGGCCGGCCGAGCAGACCACGTGGCGTGATCACTCGCAGGGGTTGTGGGACGCGCCGGGTGCAATCCTCCGCGCGAGCTGGCTGCCGGCGAGCCTCGCGTCTGGGCTCGGGGAGCTCGAGTCGATCACGGCAGGCCTGAAGGCCTGCACGACGTCCCTCATCGGTCGCGCGGCGATCGGCGCGGGGCTCATTCGCATCGACGGCGACACCGCGGCGCAGGCGCGCGTCATCGAACAGCTCCGCCAGTCGGCGACCTTCGGCAACGTCGTGCTCGTGCGCGCGTCCGGCGCGCTCAAGGCGCTCGTCGACGTCTGGGGACCGCAGGGCGATCGCGCACACCTGCTCGCTTCGCTGAAGCAGGCCTTCGATCCGAACGGGATTCTGAACGCCGGCCGAGGGCCGCTGTGACCGATCAACGCTCGGCTGAAGCCTCGCACTACGCGTCCACGGAAGCCTCGCGCTACGCGTCCACGACAGGCGCGTTCGACGCGGTCCACCCGCCCGATCCCGCGCTCGTCGGCACGTGCGTGCACTGTGGCTTCTGCCTGCCCACGTGCCCGACCTACGTGCTATGGGGCGAGGAAATGGACTCGCCGCGCGGCCGCATCTACCTGATGAAGGCGGCGCTCGACGGACGGACCGTGATGACGCCGTCCTTCGTCGGACACTTCGACGCGTGCCTGGGCTGCATGGCGTGCGTCACCGCGTGCCCGTCAGGCGTGCAGTACGCACCGCTCATCGAGGCGACGCGCGGGCAGATCGAACGGCGCCATTCGCGGTCCCTGAGCGACCGCCTCTTTCGAAGCGCGATCTTCGCGATCTTTCCGTTTCCCGCGCGTCTGCGCGTCGCGCTCGCGCCGCTCGTGATCCTGCAGCCCGTCGCGCGAGCATTCCAGGCGAGCGACCGCGGCTCGTCCGACAGCCGCGCCCTCCGGTCACCCGCGCCCAGATCGCAGGGTCACGGCCCCTTCGCGCGGTTGCGCGCCATGATCACGCTCGCGCCGGCCATCAGGTGGCGATCGCTCGTCGCCACCGTACCGGAGCGGACGGCGGCGATCGGCACGCGACGCCTGACCGTCGGCCTGCTGACCGGATGCGTGCAGCGCATCGTCTTCCCCAACGTGAACGACGCGACCGTCAACGTCCTCTCGGCCGAGGGGTGCGACGTCGTCGCACCGGAGGGTCAGGGATGCTGCGGCGCCCTCGCGCTGCATGCCGGCCGGCTGGACGAGGCGCGCGCGTTCGCGCGCCACACGATTGACACGTTCGAACGCGCGGGCGTGGAACGCGTCGCGGTCAACGCCGCCGGATGCGGGTCGTCCATGAAGGAGTACGGCAAGCTGCTCGCCGACGATCCCACGTGGGCGGAGCGCGCTCGCGCGTTCTCGTCGCGCGTGCGGGACGTGACGGAGGTCGTGTCCGAGCTGGGAGCGCAAAGAGCGCCGCGCCATCCGCTCCCGATGCGCGTGGCCTACCATGACGCCTGTCACCTGGCGCACGCGCAGGGCGTCCGGCAGCCCCCGCGCGATCTGCTGAAGTCGATTCCCGGCATCGAGCTGCTCGCCTTCGCGGAACAGGACGTCTGCTGCGGCAGCGCGGGCATCTACAACCTCGTCGAACCGGAGCCCGCCGAGCAGCTCGGCGACCGCAAGGTGGACCGCATCGACGCGGTGCAGCCGGACCTGGTCGCGACCGCAAACCCCGGATGCACGCTGCAGTTGGCCGCGGCGGCCCGGCGAACGGGACGCCGCTGGCCGATTCGGCACCCCATCGAAATCCTCGACGCTTCGATCCGCGGCCGCGGCGTGTCGTCGCTCAGCGATTGAGCGATCGCGCTCCGTGTGCGAGACCGTCACGGTGCAGTGTGGCTGTCCACGCGACCAGACAACGGTGTCGTCCCCTGACGACGATTCGGCAGAGATCCGGTGTGGACCAAGGTGCAACCAAGTCGAATGACTGGCGGTAGATAGCACGGGTCGCGCTCGGCTCGGTCTTTGGCACTGTCATTGCTCCAAGAGAGAGGTGCCAGCACCTGAGAGCTTGAGGATCCCCAGTGTCCGCATACAAACGCCTTTTCATGCTTTCCGCCCTTGCAGCCGTTGTCTTCCTCGGTTCGGCGAAGACGACTGAAGCTCAAGGCCGCCGCGGCCACCGACCCGCTCGGCGCGTCGTCGTGGTAGGCGGCTACTACGCGAGCCCATATTGGCTGTACGACCCGTGGTACGGCTACGACCAGTGGGGCATCTATGGCTATCCGCCGCCGTACCGCTACTACAACATGGATCCCGGCGCGTCGGTTCGTCTCGACGTGAAGCCGAAGGAAGCCGAGGTCTACGTGGACGGCTACTACGCCGGCGTCGTGGACGATTTCGACGGCGTGTTCCAGCGGCTGCGCGTGGCACCCGGCGAGCATGAGATCGAGCTCTATCTGGACGGCTATGAAACCGTCAGGCAGCGGGTCTATCTGCCGGTGAACGACACGTTCAGGATCCGATACACGATGAAACGGCTCGGCGCCGGCGAACAAACGGAAGAGCGGCCGCAGCCGATCCAACCGCCCGCCCCGCCACACACCCGCGGGCCCCCC
>ORJL011744004.1_pt1 | contig 22109 bp, 25 predicted proteins | sample 1779941 | NCBI WGS metagenome assembly ORJL01 (sample SAMEA104232317, study PRJEB22302) | groundwater metagenome | biome: forest; feature: aquifer; material: groundwater | place: USA | collected 2011-08-07 | depth 5.8 m
CCACACATTAATATACTTTTCTAAAACTTGAAAATGTTCCTTCCTTGCAAAATTTTGCAGTTCATTCAGGACATGTCTTAATGCTTCCTTCATTTCAAAGATATCCTTCTTCATATCTTTAAGCTCAGAATCAACAACTTTTATGTCCTCATTCAATTTCTTGTATTCATTGACAAGATTTTCATTTATTAATATCATCCTGTCTCTTAAATTGTCATATTTTGATTCAAGAACTCTCACCCTCTCATTTACATCATATTCAGATTGCATTGAAATTAAGCAGTTTTACCTGAATAAAAACATTTCTAATATCAAAATCCTTTTATACAAAGCAATTAATTAATTATTAATGCCTTACACAAACAAATCCCAACCAGGAAGTTATGAAGTTGAAAAGCATGGAAGTGCAGATGTATTAAAAGTAAATTGTCATGGTTATCCTTATCTTCCGTCAATAGAAGATAGTGCAATAGGAATGGCAAGGGTTATTGACAATCTGATTGAAGTTCCTTCAGCCCAGAAAATAGTTCTTATAGACAGAAGAAATTATGAGTATGATTATGAAAATACACGAATGCTCATGGAGATAGCAAATCTCTATAGATATCTTGTAAAAGACAAGAAATTATTTTCATTAGGAATTCAGCAGGATTCTTTTAAAACAAACGTCCAGTCTTTGATAATAAATGTTCTGAAATCCGATCCGATAGGAGTTTATGTTGAACTGAAGAGATTGATAAGGGATGAAAAAGTAAAGATTGAAAACACGGAAATTTCAACAGAGATGAACCTAAGAACTGGTTACATAGAATTAATGACAAAATTATTGAAGCTTTTGGAAAATACAAAATTAATTTCTTCAGCAAGACCATACTTGGCAGGACATGAATTTGGTTCAAGAGAAATTTACAAGCAAATAATAAAACCTTCAGTAACGCCTGATTTTATGTTTACAAGATTAATGGCTTCTCCACCATTGCATTCAGATGAAATTGATGCATATTCCCTCGGAAGAATAGAAGTTAACATATTCAAGATTCCAGAGCAGATTCAATATCTTTATCACGTAACACCTCCGGAATTCAAGTTGTCAGAGGATAAGTATGAATTACTGGACATAGCAAAAAAAGCATTATCAGAGCACAAGCCTGAAAAAAATGAATTCATAGATCCTGAAAGAATGCGTCAGACATTTTATAATATAGGAAAAGATTTGATACAGGAATTATCAGAAAGCAAAGGAATTCAGTTAAAATATAAAGAGATAAATGAGTTGGCAGAAATTCTTGTAAGATATACCGTAGGTTTTGGATTGATAGAAATTTTGCTGGAAGATCCAAAGATTCAGGACATAACAATAAATGGCCCAATAGGTGAATCTCCAATTTTTATTGTGCATGAAGATTATCATGAATGTGTGACTAATTTATATCCTGATAAAGAAGATGGAGAATCATGGGCATCAAAATTCAGGATTTTATCAGGAAGACCACTTGATGAAGCAAATCCGGTTCTTGATACTGAATTAGTATTGCCAAAAGCAAGAGCAAGAGTTGCAATAATGTCAAAGCCATTAAATCCTGTTGGTTTGGCTTTTGCATTTAGAAGACATAGAGACCAACCTTGGACTTATCCTTTATTCATAAAAAATAAAATGTTGAGTCCTCTTGCAGCAGGATTGCTTAGTTTTCTCGTAGATGGAAATAGGACCTTATTATTTGCAGGAACACGTTCATCAGGGAAGAGTTCGCTTTTAGGATCAACTCTTATTGAAATAATGAGGAAATATCGAATCTTATCTGTTGAAGACACAGAAGAACTTCCAGTTGATGCACTAAGAAAATTAAATTACAATATTCAGCCAATGAAAGTAAAATCTGCATTGACAAAAACATCAGCAGAAATGGAAGCAGGGGAAGGAATAAGAACAAGTCTAAGATTTGGAGACAGTGCATTGATTGTAGGTGAAATCAGAAGTTCAGAAGCAAAAGCATTATTTGAAGCAATGAGAATTGGTGCATTATCAAATGTTGTTGCAGGAACAATTCATGGTGCAGATCCTTATGGGGTCTTTGATAGGATTGTGAATGATTTAGATGTTCCAAGAACTAGTTTCAAGGCAACAGATATTATCATAGTTTCAAATCCAATAAGAACCGCAGATGGTTTGCATAAGCAGAGAAGAATTCTTTCAATAAGTGAAGTAAGAAAGCATTGGGAAAAAGATCCAATAAGAGAAAAAGGATTTGTAGATTTGATGAAATACAATTCCAAGACAGATATGCTTGAACCAACACAAGATTTGATCAATGGAGATTCTGAGATAATAAAAGATATCGCTGGAAATGTAAAGGAATGGGTTGGTAATTGGCAGGCAGTATGGGAAAATATTTTAATGAGAGAAAAGATTAAAGAAACTCTTGTCAATTATGCAATAAAATTAAATCAAAATGAAATTCTTGAAGCCAAATTTGTAGTTGAAAGCAATGATATGTTTCATAGAATAAGTGATTCTATAAGGGAAGAGCTTGGATATTTAGATTCAAAAAGGATTTATTTTGAATGGAACGAATGGGTTAAAAGAACTTTGAAGAAATCAATGATATAACAATCAAAACAAATATAAATTCTCTTAAGGTATTTATTCTCATGAAGAAGCTGTCAGTTTTCATTGTATTCTTGATTATAATCTCTAATTTAGCACTTGCAAAAACAATAGAAGAGGATGTATTTGATGACCAAAGCATACAAGTTCCAGGTTACAACATAACTCTTCTCACAATAGGTTCAAACGAGAAATCCATAGTAGCCTGCATAAACAATGAAAAATATATAATAAACAAGGATTCAAGGAAAGAATTTGAAAATTTAAAAGTAGAACCAACAAGAATTTATGAGGATTATGCAAGATTAAGAATAACTTACAGTTGTGAGGAATGTGTTTGCAATGAATCATGTTCAAATTCTCTTTGTTTCAAAGAGGAAGAAGATACTATAGAAGAAATAATAAACGAGAATGAAGAAAAAGATAATAACATTGAAAAAAAGGAAGATATTAAATCAGCAAGTATATTGTTATTTTTGATAGTATTAATATTGTTAGCATTGTTAGTCATAAAAAGAAAAAGAGGGAGATAAATGGATGAGGATATCCAGAAGATTTTAGATAAATACAAGGGTAAGATTGAAAAAGATCTTGGAAGTATAGATAGTTATTCTCCGAGAAGTAATTTTTCTCAAGATTATAGAAGATTCAGAAAGGAAGCATTGACAAAAAGAATAAACTCTTATGAGATGTTTTGTAATTTTTCTGAAAGGGTTTTAAACATTCAGCCAAAGGAAAAGGAATATGTTGCATTGCAGAAATCAATAGAAACAGCCCATCTTAATATAACTCCAGTAGGATCATATTCTTTTGCAATTTTATCTTCTTTGATTCTTTTTGTTTCAATGGTAATAATAAATCTTATTTCATTTTTCTTCACAGAAACATTGAACACTAATTTATTATTGATAACATTGTTCTTGCTTTTAGTTATTGTTTTTGCAATAAATCCAATTGCAAGAATACCAAATTATTTGGCAAGCTCATGGAGATTAAAGGCTTCAAACCAGATGGTGCTTTGCATTCTGTACATTGTAATGTACATGCGTCACACTTCTAATTTGGAAAATGCAATAAAGTTTGCATCAGAGCATATAGGAAGGCCATTATCTCTTGATTTAAGAAAGATATTCTGGGATGTTGAAACAAGAAAATTTTCATCAATAAAAGAATCTCTTGACAATTACTTGGAAGGATGGCGTGATTATTCTCTTGAATTCGTGGAATCATTTCACCTTATAGAAGGTTCATTGCAGGAAGCATCAGAAGACAGGAGAATATCTCTTCTTGAAAAAGCACTTGATGTTATTTTGAATGGAACTTTTGAAAAAATGCTTCATTTTTCACAGGAATTAAAGAATCCAATAACAATATTAAATATGCTTGGAATCATTCTCCCAATTTTAGGTTTAGTAATACTCCCTTTGATTGGAAGTCTTATGGGTGGTTCAGGTTTAACAAAAATAATAATAATATTTATTTTATACAACATAATACTTCCCGTAGCCGTATACTTGTTTGGAATTAACGTTCTTTCAAAAAAACCGACTGGATATTCGGGATCAAATCTCATGGAGAACAATCCAGAACTGTCAAAATATAAGAATATAATAATAAAAATAGGTTCTCAGGAATTTTACATTAATCCAATTCTGATTTCGTTGATGATATTTTTATTCTTTATGATAATAAGCTTGATTCCAATAATATTTTATTCATTGCATCTTGACTTCCAATTCCTTGGGGCAAACTTCCTTGATTTCAGGCAGGAAAATGGTGCCTTATGCCAGTACAATTCTTCCTGTTATGGTCCTTTTGGCCCAGGCTCAGTAATATTATCCCTATTCTTCCCATTGGGTTTGGCATTATCACTAGGAACTTATTTTTCAATAAGAAACAAGAAATTAATAAAAATAGAGGAAGAAACAAGAAAATTAGAAACAGAATTTGCAGGAAGTTTATTCCAGTTAGGAAATAGAATAGGAGATGGAATTCCTGTAGAGCTTGCATTCAATGATGTTGCAAAGAACATGAAAGGAACACCAACAGGAAATTTCTTTGAGATAGTTTCATTGAACATACAAAAACTTGGTGCTGATGTGCAAAGGGCAATATTTGATCCTAGAATTGGAGCAATATGGAGATATCCTTCAAATATAATTGAAAGTTCGATGAAAATATTGATTGAAAGTTCAAAGAAAGGACCAATGATAGTTTCAAAATCCCTTACATCTATATCAACTTATCTTGAAAGAATCCATCAGGTAAATGAAAGATTGAAGGATTTATTATCTGAAACATTATCTTCTATGAAATCTCAGATTTCTTTTCTTACTCCAATGATAGCGGGAATAGTAGTCGGATTATCAACAATGATTGTAACAATTCTTGGAAGATTATCTTCATTATTATTGGAATCTTCAACCCAAGGAACAGAATTAAGTCTTGGAGGGGCAGATGCGCTTACAGGATTGTTTGAAATACCAAATATAATTCCCGTTTATTTCCTACAATTGATAGTTGGAATATATGTTATTCAAGTTGTAATTATTCTTACATTTCTCGCAAATAACATAGAATCTGGAAATAGAATTTCCGGAGAGTACAAGGCAGGCAAAAACTTATATGCATCAGGAATACTTTATTTCTTTGTGTCACTGATAGTCACTTTGATATTTACATTAATGGCGACAAACATAAACATAGGTGGAACATGAAAAAAGGGGAATTTTCACAATTGATAATTATAATATTGATACTTGTCTTGATGGTCGTGGTTTATCTAATAATAAAAGGAGTGTTGAAAAATGCTTTACAATAAAAAAGGAGATTTCACAGATTTAAAAAATATAATTCTTATAATCTTAGTTGCTGTTGTTTTAATATTAATAATGCCAACAATAATCAAAGGAGGCTCTCGTGGCTCTGATATTGCTTCATGCAGAAATTGGGCAGTTATTAATTCAGTAAAAGATCCTGTTGCAGGAGCAATAAAGATAGATACAAAAAATCCATGCACAACATTTCAAGATGAATTAAATGGAGATAAATATGACATGTATGAAACTCTTGCAAAAGGAATGCATGATGTATGGAAGATGTACGGTCAGGGAAAAATAGATTTCTTCAGTGATTGGGATTGGTTTGGAAAAGATACTTATTGTTTCGTTGGTGATGAAATAAAAATAGAGGAAGATACAACAATAGAAATAAATGGATTTAAAGAATATTTGAGTGATACTTATGTTCCAAAGTCAGAAATAACTTATGCTGAGTTTTTAACAGGAGCAGAAAATACAAAATTAGATTTTGGGAAAGATAATATAGAATTAAAAAAAGATGAAAAATTATACATAATGTTTACTGTAAAAAAAGCTGGGGTTTGGGGTTTGGGCCAAGTTGTTAAAATGGATATTCTAGGCTGTGCAGTTGGAGGAACTATAGGCGGAACTATTGGAACTGCGACAATTCCTTTAGTTGGAACAATAATTGGTGCTGGAAAGGGTTGTTTATGGGGCATGGCAATTTCAGAAGGGATTCATCTGACAACTCTTCCAGGACAAGCTGAAGAATTATATCCAGGTTTAATATTAGTTTCATCAAAAGATACAAAATCACTAGAAAAAGAATGTGATGGAGGAATTCACTATAATCCAAAATGAATAAAAAAGGAGAATGGGGATGGGAAGAGATAAGCAAGATATTGATAATTTTGGTAGTATTAATAATTTTGATAACAATAATAATGTACTTGAAAGGAAGAGGAAATGATTTGGCTCAAAATATAATAAATATTTTCAGGTTTTCATAATGAAAAAAGGTTCTTCTTTTAGTGTTGGAAGTATGGCAAAGATTATTTTAATAGTATTAGTTTTATTTGTAATATTAACTGCAATAAATGGATTATATGGGCAGGTGTTCACAGATGGAATAAAAAAATTTCTTGGAGAACAAACAGATTCAGAAATAACTCATGAGAAAAACCTGAAAGCAGAAAATTCATTTGAAAATCTAGAAGATGAAATTAAAAAATGTCAAACTTCAAAAGAAAACTCATGTGGTTGCATGATTAACTTAAATGAATTGGATAGTAATTACAGGATTGAATTAACAGAAAAAGAAACAAAATTAATTAATATAAAAAATCAGAAAGGCGATGGAATTCAAATGTCAAGTTTTGATGCTTCTTTAAATTGTTACTGGGGTGATAATTTCAAAGGAATTCCTTTAGAAACAATATACTTTGAAGATAAACCATTCATATTTAAGAAAATTGGAATATGGACTAGCATAACTGGAAGGGGCAACAGGTATTATTTTACACATAAGTTCAATCTTTTAAAAATAAACAATAAATTATGCTGGCTGGCTGATAATGTTGATGAAAACAAAATAATCTCAATCCAAGAATGCAAATAGAAATATTTATATAGAACAATTTGGCTATTCTAATATATGAATAAAAAGGGTGCAGAGCTTTCTATGAATGTTATTATTATATCAATTTTAGTCATATTAGTTCTTGTTGTTTTGTCTTTCTTCTTTCTAGGAGGAACTTCAACATTATTCCAAAAAATACAAAGCGTTGGTCCTGATAATTTGGACACAGCAAAAAGTGACTGTACAAGCAAATGTCAATTAGCTCAAAGTCTTAGTATAAAAACTTCATCTTCATATTGTAGGACAACTTATAACGTTGACACTAATAATGACAAGATATCTGATGAAAAGCATCATTGCTGGTCTGACAGGATAGATATATCATGTCCTGGAATTCAATGTTCAGAGGATGCAGTAGAGATAATAGAAAATGCATAATAAAGGATCTCTTCCTGTAGAAGTGATTGCTGTAACAATTCTAATCCTTTTGGTTCTTGTTGTTCTTGCGATAGCATTTCAGGATCAGATATCACAGCTGTTCAATTCTTTCGGCAATTTATTAAAAGGAACCACAGAAACCGTAAATACTATAAATATAAGTGAATTGAAATAATCATGAACAAAAAAGCAGGTGTTAGTATATCTTTAAAATTTATAATTGGCTTGGTTATAGCAATAATGTTCATCTGGTTATTACTGGATGTTTTTGATAATTTCATTCTTTTTGGAAAAGATAAGGAAGATTCTTCTAAGGTCAATTTCAACAAATTAAATTCAGAAATAGAAAATTTGAATATAAACCAAAAAACATCGCAGCTGTTTGTTCTTGATGATAAATATCTTTTGATTTCATTCAATAATAAGGATTCCATAATAAAATCAAATCTTGAAGGCACAGTATACGACGCAATTAAAGATATAACAATAAAAAAACCATCTCAAAATAATAGGGCATTATGTTTATGCAGAACAAAAAGCAGCAAATATTTGTTTGAAGATGATTGTTTGCAGGCAGATGATATTTGCACAGAGCATGAAAAAGAAATAACAAGCAATAATGTTCCCTTTGCAATATTTGGCAGAGGAAATTATAATCTAGTTATTGAAAAGACATCTGACAGGATAACAATAAAAAATGAATAAGAAAGGGGATGTTCAAAAAATAATGTTTTATATATTTTACATACTTATGGCATTCATAATACTTGCAGCTTCAGGAGCATATCTGAATAATTATTTCAATGGTCTGGAATTCAACAAGGAATTTATAGCAAAAGATCTAGGATTGACAATTGATGCATTAAGTTTCAGCCCTTCAGAAATAAGTGCAACTTACTCCCAATCCCAGGAATTTCAATTGGATAGCAGGAATAACATCTTGAACGTAAAAATCCGTGATTTGGAAACATCAAGAAACTACAATTTCCTGTCTAACATTGAGGACTTTTCAATGAAATCGAATGAGATTAAAATAAAAAAGGATGAAGATATTAAAATAAGTTAAAATGGATCTAGCAAAAGAATCTGTTTACTGGATATTCAGGATAATGATTGTTACAATAGCAATAACAATAGTTATCTTAATCCTGGGCTCAATATCAAGTTATAAAATAGACGCTGATGAAACACAATCATACATCTTAAAAAATAAGATAATATTGGATGAAAACTGCTTGGCATATTATGATTACAGGGTTCATCTAGGAACAATAGATAAAAGGAAATTTAGCAAGTCACATTTACAAGACTGCATAAGTGAAAGCACAGGAGTAAGATTAAACTTGACTTATGAAATATATTCTGAAGAAATTTTAATTAATGATAACTTGGCTGACAAGATTGATTTCTGCTATGATGAAGAAACATTCTACTGTGATAGAGAAATATATTTTTTGATTTTAAATGATGGCTCAAAAGAGATTCCTTCAACACTGACAATAGATACAATAAAACTAAAATGAAAAAAGGTGAAGCTGGCTTGACAATGTTGATTTCTGTAATTATAATCATAATAATACTTACTCAATATTTGATATTCTTTGTATTTTTTCCAAATAGAAATATTATTGCAAATGAATACAAAACATCGGAAAATGATTTATTGTTGATAAATTTTGTAAAAATGAATTCAAATTTGATTGTAAAATCTGTAAAAAATAATGATTTTAAGGATATTGAAAAATCAATACAAGAGATAAAAGTAAGTGAATGTTTTGAAATAAAAATTAATGAAGAAAAATTCAGCAATTGCCATATAAAAAATCCTGAAATGTCAATAATAACTATTCCAGATTATAATAACAACCCTATAAAAATAACAATGTTCGTGGAGAAAAAATGAGAAAAGGAGAAATATTCATGCCTTTATTTACAATTGGATTATTGATATTAATGTCAACAGGCATATTTTTAATATACAGCCATCAAAAAAACACGCAGGAATTTTTCTCAATAGGATTAATGCAATCAAAAATAATAAAGAGTTATCTAGAATCAGAAAAGATATTCTTTTACGATGAAAAATTATTGGAATATAATGAATACAAGGCAGTAAAGGAATTCTCAGATGATGGAGGAATAAAAAAAGACTGCAACAACAGATGGAAGTTTAATGATGAATGTGAGCCAGAATTCAAAATTTATTTCAAAGAAGTCCTAGCAAAAAAACTAGATAATAAATACAAGGAGTTAAAAATAAATTCACAGATTGAAATATATTTCACTGATTTTAGTTTTCCTATAAAATCAAACACGACCGAAGTTGATTACAGTGGAAAAATAATGATAAAAAAGCAGCCATTGATAAATTTCAATGATCTTGAAGAATTAAAATCAAAAATAAAGAAATGCATCCAGGATAAAGACATGAGCAAGTGCTCTCCAGATTCAAGTTCAGGAACAATATACAAATTCAGGCATAAAACAGCAGATATTCTTAACGAAAATCTTGAAAAAGAAGAAATATATCTTGAATTTGAAATAAATACCATTGATTCGGGGCTAAGAACTTCAATATTCTAATACAGAAATATTTATAATATTTTTAAATTTCATAAACCCATGATTAAGCTAAGCTACGAGCAAATTCTTGAAAAAATTCATTCTCAAACTCAAAAGCCAAATTCAGAGATAGAACTCTTAGTTGAAAGCAAATTAAAAAAACTCTCAGATCTAATCTCAAAAGAAGGAGCAGCCCATATTGTTGCAAATGAGCTGAAAGTAAAGTTATTTGACAAGGTAGAAGGAAAATTAAAGATAAGTGACTTGGTTTCAGGAATGAATTCTGTTGAAGTTCTAATTAAAGTTATAAGCAGTTACGGAATCCGAGAATTTCAGAAAGAAGACAGGCAGGGCAGAGTTGCTTCCTTATTGGTTGGAGATGAAACAGGCACATGCAGATTAACTCTATGGGACACCAATCATATAAAAGAAATTGAAGAATCAAGATTAACAGAAGGAAAAACAATTTCAGTCAAGAATGCTTACATAAGGGAAAATAATGGTTTTAAAGAAATCCACCTAGGAAATAAAGGTTCAATAGATTATTCAAACGAAAATATTAATGTAGTATCATATTCTCAAACATTAAGGAACAAGAAAATAAAAGATTTAGAAGAAAATGAATTTGCAAGCATAGAAGGAACAATAGTCCAGGTTTTTGAGCCAAGGTTCTATGATAGCTGTCCTGAATGCAAAAGAAAGATAAATGAGCAAGGAAAATGTGAAACCCATGGCATAGTTGCAAAGAAAGAAACCGCAATAGCAAATATTTATATTGATGATGGAACCGAAAATATAAGAGTTGCATTGTTTGGAGATAATGTAAATAAGCTCGTTTCAAGTATAGAAACCTTAAAAAATGGTGATGAATTCAGGGATGAAGTGCTGGGGAAACAGTTAAAAATACAAGGAAGAATGATAAAGAATGAAAGCTTTGACAGAAAGGAATTCAGGGCTTCAAGTCTGGAAGAACTAAAGCCAGAGGAAATAATAAGATGAAAAAGATGCATACAAGGGAAAAAAGAAAATTAGGATTATCTAGAAATTCAAATCATAAAAAAAGAATAAAGAAAAATAGGCCAAAAACTTTCAAAAATGAAGAATCTGCAAATAGATATGCAGAATCAAAAGGAATAAAGAGTTACAATCTTGTTAATCTGAAGTTAGGCGGAAATCAAAAGAAGCTAAAAGTAATTCAGAAATGATTTTTGAGATATTAAGCCTTATATTGATTATAATCTGTATAGTTCTTATTTTAATTCTTAAGAACCTGAAATATAAATATTCTGTTCAAGAGAAGATGAATGAAACATTAAAGTATGATTACAAGAGCATGAATATAAAACATGGAAAATCTTTTGAAAACTTGTTTCCTTTCATGAACAATTATCCATATGATTCAAGAAATTTCAGGTTCATTGGGGATCCTATTGATGGCTTGAGTTTTGAAGATGATAAGATTGTTTTCCTAGAATTCAAGACAGGAACTTCCAAGTTATCTGAAAAGCAGAAGAAAATAAAATCTTTAGTTGAAAGCAAAAGAGTTGAATGGAAAGAAGTCAGGGATAATTAAGTATATTCTTTAAAATATATATTGCAGTAGGTGTCCACCGGACAACCGCGCGCGCCAAGTTTATAAAGAAATATGATTTTCTTACATTAGCCAATGAAAAAGTCCGAAAAGTGGCTCATTTCTTGGCTTATTGAAAAAAATGCGAATAGCAAAGGAGGAAAAAATGGTGGGAAATCAACCAATAAAGTCCTGGAGATCAGGCAACATTTCTGGAGCTCTCTGGTTTAATGAAAGAGAGATAAAGGATGGAGTAAAAGTAGGCTTCAAGACAGTTACATTGAGAAGATCTTGGAAAGACAAACAAAACATATGGAGAGATGAAACAATAAACATAAGGCGTCAGGATTTGCCGAAAATTCTCACAATAGTAAATGAGATGATGAAAGAATTATACTTAATAGAAAAGGAGGATGAAGAAGATGAGTAAGAAAGAAAAAGAAAGCAAGGAATTTCAGATTGAGGATTTGCCGGGAGTTGGAGCAGCAACAGCTGAAAAATTAAAGGAGTCAGGTTATGATAATTTAATGTCAATTGCTACATCTTCACCTGCAGAATTAGTAGAATTAACTGGCGTTGGTGAAAACGTTGCAAAGAGAATTATTCAAGTTGCAAGGACAAAATTAGACATAGGATTTGAGACAGGAGAAGATATTCTAAAAAAGAGAGAGAATGTAATAAAAATAACAACAGGCTCTAAAGCTTTTGATGAAATGCTTGGTGGTGGTTTTGAATCTGGAGCAATATCAGAATGTTTTGGTGAATTTGGATCAAGCAAGACTCAAATAGCACACGCATTAGCAGTGAATGTTCAATTGCCTAAAGAAAGGGGTGGAGCTAGTGGTATGGCTGTTTTCATAGATGGTGAATCAACATTCAGGCCAGAAAGAATAAAACAATTTGCAGAAGGAAGAGGTATTGATCCAACTGAAGCATTAAAAAATATAAAAATTGCAAGGGCATTTAACTCAGATCATCAAATGTTAGTTGCAGAAAAAGTTGAGGATTTAATAAAAGAAGGACTGCCAATAAAATTAGTAATAGTTGATTCTTTGACAGCACATTTCAGGGCAGATTTTGTTGGTAGAGGCACATTAAGTGACCGTCAACAAAAATTAAACAAACACATGCACGTCTTAATGAAATTAGCAGACAAATATAATTTATGTGTTTATGTAACAAATCAAGTAATGGCAAGACCTGATGTGTTCTTTGGTGATCCAACAGCAGCAATCGGAGGGAACATAGTTGGTCACAATTGTTTGGTTGAAGGAACAATAATTCAGCTTCCAGATGGCAGAACAAGAAGAATAGAGGAAATGTTTGACGAAAATGAAGTTTTAAGTATGGATTTAAACAAAGACTTGAAATCTAAAAAAACAAAAGTAAATACAATAGTAGCAAAGAAAAAAGATAAAGTATACAACATTCAAACAACACACAGAATAAGCAGTTCTGGAGAACATAGATTTTTCACTCTAGAAAATTTTGAGATTAAGGAGATAATGGCCAAGGATTTAAAGGAAGGCCAGCATATAGCACATGCATTTAATTTTGAAATTGAAGGAGAAATTCAGAAACTGCCAGAAATAGCACAACCTCAGATAGTAACGATAAATCCGCAAGGGAGAGAGTTATTGTTAAATTATATGAGCGAATCAAGAGAAGATATATGCTCTAAATTGAACATAACTCCAAGGCAGTTCAGGAGAGTATTAAACCAAAATTATCCAACAAGTGAAGAAAATATTGATTTGCTGATAAAGCAAGGAATTCCTGAAGAAATAAAATCCTTGGTAGAGAAAAAATATACTAACAAGCACAAGGAAACCATTATCCCAAAAGAATTGGGTAGCAATTTAGCACAAATATTTGGATATTTTCTGGGGGATGGATATTGTGATAAAAGATCTATAAAATTCAAAGACCAGAATATAAAAGTCCTAGAAAATTACAGAGATTTATTCAAAGAAATATCAAATATTGAAGGAACAATAAGAAAGGTATCAAAGAAAAACTGCTATCAACTAGAAATTAATAGTGAAGCATTGACGGAATTATTCATGGATATAAAGCCAAAAATATTTGATTATATTGGAATGTCTCCGGCAATATGCATCTCATCATTCCTAAAAGGATTTTTTGATGCAGATGGATCAATAGATAAAAAATATGGCAATGTTTCAGCAGCTCAGAAAAACGACGACACCATGATTAAAGTTCAGTTGCTCTTGGATAGGTTAGGGGTGCGTTCAAAGATAAGAAAATACAAACATAATGGAAACTGGATAAATCAATTAGACATAAGAGACAACAATTCAATACTAAGCTTTGCAAAGATAGTTGGTTTTGGTTCAGAAGAAAAAAGAAACAAATTGATGAATAAAATAAAATCAATGAAGTTTTCTCAAGAAATGACTCCAATAAAAAGAAATGAAGTAAAATTATTAATAAAAGATTTCGGAGAAAAACCATCAAAAGTTTTGAAGTCTAGAAATTTCGAATATGTTGGAAATAATGAATTAATAAAAGTAATAAGCACTTTGATGAATAAAAAACCAACCGATGAATTGGCAAGGAAAAAATTGAATTTTTTGATTACATTGACAAATTCCAATCTAAGATGGGAAAAGATAAGTAAGATAAATATAGAATCGACAGAAAAAACATTTTATGACTTTGGTGCAGAAGGGATGGAGAATTATATTGCAAATGGGTTTTGTGTCCATAATAGCCAGACTAGAATTTACCTAAGAAAAGGAAAAAAAGGCTCAAGGGTGGCAAAGCTAATTGATTCGCCACATCTGCCCGACGGTGAATCTGCTTTCATGGTGACAGAAAGTGGAATAGAAGACGTAAAATAACTTCTTTCTTTTTTTATTTTTACAATAACAATGTCCCTGCTGGGATTTGAACCCAGATTACAGCCTCACCGCAATACTTTTCATTTCTTTTTTATTTTTTGAAAACTTTTTCCTAAAAAGTTTATCGCGGGGCCATGTACTATCCAGATTATACTACAAGGACTTCTCAATGATAACCTTTATAAATCTTTATTTTTAAATGTTATTCATGAGCGGTAAAAGCAATTCCTCAGTAAGCATTTCAGTTAAATTCAAATGCCCTAACTGCCTAGAGTCAGATATCACAAGAACATCACATGAAAGAGCAGTAGGTGCAAAATATGAATGCAGGAGTTGTGGATTCTCGGGTCCTAATTAAAGATGGCTGAAGTAATAATAACATTTAAAATAATGCCAGAAGATTTAGAAGTCAACCTAGATGATCTTGAAAAAAATTTAAAGGAATTTCTAAGTGAATATGGTGAAATTGGAAGAGTAGAAAGGGAAAAAATTGCCTTTGGTTTAGAAGCAATAAAAATCATGTTCATAAGGGAAGAATCAAAAGGATCAACAGATTATATAGAAGATAATATGAGAAACATCGATGGTGTTCAGTCTGTGGAAATTATTGATGTCAGAAGAACAATAGGTTAAGTTTAAATTAATTAAATTCTAAATAATATTAATGGAACAACTGGATGAATCTCAAGTTCAAAAATTAAATGAAATTGCAAAACTTCCAAAAGAAGTCCAACAGAAAGAATTGCAAAATTTTCTTTCAACATTATCAGAAGAGCAGATAAAATTTCTTCAATCACAGCAAAAGCAACAGTGCTTGTTCTGTTCAATAATTGAATGGAGCATTCCTCATTATAGGATATACGAAGATAATTCATTCATAGCAATTCTTGATATAAATCCTGCATCAAAAGGACATACAATAATTATTCCAAAAAAGCATGCACAATTCATAAATGAAGTTGAACCAGATTTTTCAAAACCAATAAAAAAAATAACAAAGAAGATTTATGATTCATTAAAAGCAGATGCATCAATAATGATAAATAACGGCCAGAATGCAGGCCAAAAAATCAATCATATATCAATTTCAATAATTCCTAGATATGAAAATGATTCAATAAATCTTGAATTGCGTCAGACAAAAGCTTCTGAAGAAGAATTAAAGGAGCTTTCACATAAATTAATGATCCCAAAAGAATTGCCAAAGATAGAAGAAAAAATTGAAGAGATAGAAGATTATTACGAAGATGAAAGAATTCCTTAATTATTCCTCAAATTCAATTGTTAATCTAGAACTGGTTTTTTGACCATAATTTTCTTCTCCCTCTTTAGAAATGAATGAATAAACCCCGTCCATATTTGGTGAAGGTTTAATGCAAATGCCGTAATTCTTTGCAGGGTCACTAATCCATTTTTTCGCAATATTAGTTATATCAAAAATCGCATAACTTCTTACTTCTTGAGGGGGCAATTCAAAATAACCTTCTGCGATAGGGTTTAGATCTGGTTGATAATTGTAATTTATTCCATACTGGTCCCACTCTTGCATAATGGAATAGATATAACAATTTGGGTTTCTATATTCATTTGATCCACCAACAATCCTCAATTCTAAATTAACAGATTTTATAGTTCTATTTGCTATATTATCATCCATTAGAAATTTTTGATAAATCGATTTAAATCCTCCTTGAGATTCACCAAGAAATAAAAACCATGAATCTCCACCTTGAGAATTAAAATCAGGCCTCAATTGATCAACATAAGCATCCTCAGAAACATAAATAGTATCATACTGCGAAACCACAGTCAAAGTTTTATTTTCCGAATCACTCCAATTCTCTTCAATATCCTCAACACCAACAGTTATATGATATTCTCCAACCTCATTTGGAGCACGCCAAACAACTTTTTTCCCATTATTAGATTCAAAATATCCACCATCCTTATCCCAAGAATATGATAAATAACTGTCATCATCATCCTCAACAACACACTCAAGGGTGCTCGTTTTTCCTGGAAACATTTTCTGAGGATTTGCTGTAACTCTTTCTAACTTTGGCTTATTATTAACAACGGGCTCAACAGAGTTTTCTTTTTTACAATTTGAAAGAAATAAAATTCCACACAATCCAAATAAACTTAAATTTCTCCTTAAGTTCATAAAAATAGGATAATTTCAAAATATAAAAACCTTACTAAAATGGAAATATATTCCCAAATATCAAGCTAAACAAAACTCCAAGAAAGATAGCAGGAACAAATGGAATTCCTTCTCTGACAATTACTTCTTTTATTTTATATTTCTGAAATAATTTAATCTGTTCTTTAGTGACTCCCGGGCTTTTCATAGAATAAATCTTTCTATTTTTATGATAAACATCATTTGTGATCCAGTCTCCTTCAGTGAGCTTATTTATATTCAATGGATAAGTCATTATCTCATTTTCAGCAAATTTTACAATTCTTGTCAGATAGGGATAAATCAAAACAAGAAATGCAAGCATCAGCAAAAGAATTCTTAATTCATCTGAAAAAAACAGAGATAATAAAACTACAGATAATGGAATAATAAAATAAAAGATATTAATATTTAATTTTAGTTTCTTCAATTTGCTTTTATTCTTTAATATAAGATAAATCAAATATCCAATGCCGTAAAAAAATCCAAATAATAAAATGTTAAATACAATAATAAACATAAAATTGATATTAATTACTGGATTGAAAATATTTAATTCAATAGGATAATAAGGAAGTGCTATTCCTAAGGCAATAAACAACTTAGCATCTCCTCCACCCCATTGTCTTGCATAATATGCAATCAGAGATATTCCTGTAAAAATCAAAAATCCCCATAGACTGTTTAACAAAATATAATAATTATCAATTTCATATGCATGTAAAAACTTCAAAACAACTGCAGCCATTATTAATCCTATGCTAAGTTCATCTGGCACTTCTCTTGTTCTCAAGTCAATTACTGAGCTTATTAACAAAACAAGAACAATGATAATTGCCAAAATCAAATCAAACATAATCTTTTTAACAATTTCTAATATAAAATACTTATGATATCAATAATCGGCGCAGGACCTGCAGGTTCATATTTGGCTTCTTTATTAGATGATGAAGTAAATATTTTTGATTATAAAGAAAAGATAGGAAATCCAATTCAATGCACCGGAGTTTTAACAAATAAATTTGAATCCTTCATTCCAGAAAAAATGTTTATAGATAATAAAATAAATAATATAGAACTAAACTCAAAAAATGAATCATACACGATCAAATTAAAAAATCCTGAATTTATTATTGACAGACATAAATATGACAACTATCTTCTAGAAAAAGCAATTGACAAAGGAGCAAAATTTTATTCAAAGCATATGTTCAAGGATTTTTCAAAAAACAAGATTTATTTCAATAATTCAAAGATATATGAAACTGATATATTGGTTGGTGCAGATGGTCCGATGTCAAAGGTAAATAAAGTTGCAAAAATACAGAACAACAAAAAATTTTGGGTTGCAAAGCAGATAAAAGTAAAATACAAAACAGATCCAGATACATACAGGGTATTTTTTAACATTCCTGATTTCTTTTCATGGGTTGTCCCGGAAAATGAAAATGTTGCAAGGATTGGTTGTGCCTCTTCTACAAATGTAAATGAGCACTTTGAAAATTTAATGAAAACATTGAAAGTAAAAAAAGAAAATATAATTGAATATGAGGGTGCTTTAATTCCAAAATATAATCCAATGCAGAAATATCAGAAAGAAAATGTTTATCTGATAGGTGATGCTGCTTCTCTTATAAAAAATATTTCTGGAGGAGGTCTTCTTCCTGCTATAAAATCATCTCATGCTCTTGCAAATGCATTAAATAACAAAAAAAATTACAAGAAAGAGCTTTCAAAAACAGTCCTGAAAGGATTGAATTTAAATTACATAACAAGAAACATGCTGAACAAATTCAGTGAAAAGGATTATGATTCATTAATAAAAGCTTTAAGAGAATATAAAATAGAAAAGTTAGACCGGGATGAATTAAGATATTCTGATTTTCTTAAGCCAAAGATAGGTTTGATTTCATTAAAGGCATTAATTAAAAGTATTTAATAAAGAACAATAAACTTTTTATATTTCAAGAATACCTATAACTCATGGATTTAATAAAAAGATTAAAACCATATCTATTGGCGGTTCCAATTATTCTTACTAGTTGTAGTAAAAAAGAGTCAGCAACAGAACCAATTGTGAATCATTCTCCCATTATTGAAAGGATAATAGCTAGTGATACAGAACCTTTAACAAATCAAGAAATTAGTTTAGAATGTAGGGCAATAGATGAAGACGAGGAGGATATAAACAATTTGAAATATGAATGGACATCCTCAAATGGAGAGTTACGTAATAGATATGATAAAATAGCACGTTGGATATCTCCATCAGATACAGGAGAGTATACTATATCTATTAAAGTTGATGACAGTCAAGGAAAAAGAGCAACCAAAGAAATTGAAATAAATGTGTTTTCAAGATTTGATACAGTTTATGTTAGTGAGGATGCCTATGTAAGTGAATACAATCCAAATTGGAACTCACAAAACTCAGAATATGATTATAGGTTTCTACAAATATCTGGAGGGGAATATTTAGGATATCCATTTTTAAATTTCAAATTCGCTGAAGAAGGAAATAATAAAAAAATAAAATCCGCCAAGCTAATACTAAATGTTGCAACAAAATCAATACCCTTAACTAATATTGAATTTTACATACATAAAGTATTAGAGCCATGGAATGAGGAAACAATAAATTATAGTAATCAACCAAGATTTGAAGAAATTCCAAAAAGTTTCTCTCCTCAAGAAATACCAGATGATTACTGGGATGATATTTATATAGAAATGAATACCTTAGCACAAGAATGGAAAGATGATACACAAAAAAATTATGGATTTTTAATACTTCCATCTCAAAGAATGGATGGGAGTCTTGGTTTTAGTTCTAAAGAAAACCCAGGATTAAAGATTCCAAAAATCGCTTTAGAATACGAATAAGAAATCTTTATATATAATTCTAAGCCCTAAATAGCATCATGATTTTTATAAAAAAGGAGGATTCTTAAAATGAAAATAGTTCTTAATGTTGAAAAGAAACATTTGATTTTCTTTGGTTTATTTTTAATGTTCTTGGGTAGTGTTTTTGTAATCGGGGCTGGAACATATCCTGCAAGAGTAGGTCATCAGGATTTATACGCTGATACAATATATCCATTTACTTCTGAGAATTCCGCAATAAAGATTTTAGGAAGCTTAAGAATTGGAGAACCTAATGTTGGGTCATCCTGGAAAGTTGGAATAGATGGAAATACAATAATTAGAAAAAATTTAAGAGTGGACGGAAATTTATGTAACGCAAAAGATGCGTGTATTTCTGTTCAAAAATTGATAGATAAAATGGAAGAATTGGGTGTAAAAAATAATGAAGATAATGTAGGACCATTTAATATAGTGTATCCAAATTATGGAAATTTAGCAGACGGAGTATATCACAAAGAAGATGAAAAAGGAATAATAGAAAATCCATTAATTAGACGTGGACAAAGGCCACTCCCAATAGAAAACTTGAGACAAAGTACAAAAGATCAAATTTGTAAAGAACTAGGATTAGGATACACAGAAAGTACATCTTGTATTATTAATGATGGCGACGGAGAATTCTATCAAGAAATGTATTACAATGATGGTGAATGGAAAACAGTAACCTGTTTGGGCTCTGGAAGCAGAGAATACATAACAAAGATTACTTGTGAAAAATAATATGTACAACCTAATAAAAAAAGAGCATCTTTTTATTTTTTTGGCTCTTTTCACAGCATTAGTACTTTTTACTTACTTTGAAGATGATTTTAATTACACTACTTTAGCAATAAAAGAATCTTGCACAGATAAAGAATATCAATGCTGTAATGAAAATGAAGGTTTAGGAGTAAATTATTTTAGTTTGGATGATTCCTGCAATAACAATCAACAGTGCTGGACATCTTGCGCAGAAAATATTAAAGAAACAAATGTAATAACAACCTATGCAGTTATAGATGACATTTGGAATCCAATAAAAAATTTTTTCGTTAATTTATTCAACAAAGATACTGTAGGGATAAATAGAGCATGTGTTGGCAATGAAATAATAAGTTATTCAGAAGGTCACTCAAGTTTAGATGTAAATAAATATGATAATAAAATATGTTCAACAGAATTAAAATTAGATAATTCTGGAACATCTATAATATCAATAGCACCTGATGATTCTCATTCATCAAAATTCACAAATAATGAACCTCAAGCATATTCACAAATATTAAAATTAGAGCCAATTCAACAAGGAAGTTTAGAGATTGAATATAAATCACAATGTAGTAATGGATTTGAACCATTATTATCAATAAGCGAAGAATCAAATGCTCATCTGGGTTCTCCTGAAGAGTTTAATATAAAAGTTTGTTATAAAATAAGTTCAGGACAAATTCAACAATGTGGAAATAATATACAAGAGGCAGGAGAACAATGCGATGGAAATGATTTAAATGACCAATCATGTCAAACATTAGGATTTAATTCGGGAACATTAACATGTCATCCATCAGACGCATTACAAAGAGATAAATGTAAATTTGATACGTCTCAATGTACTAGAAATACCCAATGTAACAATAATGGAAGAAAGGAAAGCAATGAGCAGTGTGATGGAAATGATTTTGGTCTTCAAGGAGGTTCAAATTTATGTAATGTTTACAATCCAAATTTATATTCAGGAGGAACTTTATCCTGCACTAATTGTGCAATACAACCAAATCAATGCATTTCAAAAGAAGGAACACTAACAGCAGAAATAACAACTCCAATATCAACTCAATGGAATGTAAATCAAAATGTTCATTTTACTGGATCTGCAAAGATAGGGACTGAAACAACAAGAAGTAATACTGTGGATTATAAATGGAATTTTGGAGATGGTTCAACAAGCATAGAACAAAATCCAGATCATACATATACAACATCAGGAACAAAAACAGTAAGTTTCAAAGTCAAACAAAAAACTCAGGAAACATGGAGCACGCCAGATACAATATCATTGATAATAAATTCAGTTCCAGAAACACAATGCGTTGCAAGAGGAGGAAGTTGTATATCTATTGACACAGGATGTAATCCAACAACACAAACTCAAGCTCAATACTCTTGTGGTTCAGGCGAGAATGTAAATGAATTTGTATGTTGCGTTCCAAAACAAATATGCACTCCAAATTCAAAATCTTGCACAGCAGACCCAACACAATACAAACAATGTAATGCACAAGGTACTGCCTATAATAATCCAATAGCATGCCCTCAGAATCAGATTTGCAACGAAGGAAATTGCATTCCTCAAGTTCAGAAAGAAAACTGTGAAGATAAAACAGCAGACAGAGATGGAGATGGAATAAGAGCTTTATTTGATTCAGATTGTAAGGTACAATTTGGAAATTATATTTCAATGGAAGAAACAATTCCATCAAAAAGCGAAGCTTACATTTTCACAAATATTCAGGTAGATTGCAAATATGCTATTGTTGATTCTCAGGGAGAGGAAAAAAGTATAACATCATCAGAAGAAAGATATGTAGATAAATGCATCTCAGC
>ORJL010941131.1_pt1 | contig 22081 bp, 19 predicted proteins | sample 1779941 | NCBI WGS metagenome assembly ORJL01 (sample SAMEA104232317, study PRJEB22302) | groundwater metagenome | biome: forest; feature: aquifer; material: groundwater | place: USA | collected 2011-08-07 | depth 5.8 m
ACCCCTCTCAAGAGGGGAATCATGATTTTAACTATGGAAAACCCCGAACAACATACCACAGAAAAAACAGTTAGAGGCGGTGTCCTCTACATCGTCAGTACGCCGATTGGAAACCTTGAAGACATAACGCTTCGTGCGTTAAAAGTTCTATCAGAGGTTGACCTTGTCGCTGCGGAAGATACGCGCACTTCCGGCAATCTTTTGCATCATTTCAATATTCGTAAGCCGCTGATAAGCTACTACAGCTTCAACGAAGAACGCCGCATCCCCGAACTGCTTGAAAAATTACGATCCGGGATGTCTATCGCCGTGGTATCCGATGCAGGTACCCCCGGCATATCCGATCCATCGTACAGGCTCATTAAAGCGGCGATAGAGGAGGGGATACCCATTGAGGCAACTCCCGGACCTTGCGCTTTTTTACCCGCACTCATCTCCAGCGGATTGCAAATTGCGCCATTTATTTATGAAGGCTTTCTTCCCGTAAAAAAGGGGAGACAAACCAAGTTTCAAGAACTTGCCAAAGAAACCCGCACCATCATCATTTACGAATCACCGTTTCGCGTGATAAGAACGCTTGAGGATATTAAAACCCATTTCGGAAACCGAAAAATTTGTATTGCCCGCGAACTCACAAAAAAGTTTGAGGAAATTATTACCTGCTCCGTCAGCGAGGCGATTAAACACTATACCTCCAAATCCATTAAAGGGGAGTTTGTGATTATTATCGGTGGTGTGTGGAAGCCGATGGATTTTGATAAGGTGGATGGGGAAGCACATTAAATTGTGTCATCCCGAATCCCCTGTTTCACCGGGGTGATCCCGCAAGGCGGGACCAATACTTGTGGTGCAATATAAACCTAGTGGAAGTAGGATTTCCCGCCTTAGAAGATGGTGCAATTTTCACTCACCTGTGTATTATCCTTTTATGCTTTGGAGGGAACGCTGGAATGAGAGCGCTCATCATTAATTTTTGCTTTTCACCTCCCATCTCCGTATATTATTAGCACTTGAGCAAAGAGAGTGCTAATAATTCTCTAAAAGTGCTCAAAATATTGTAATTTCAACAAAAAACAATCAAACAAACAAAAGAAGGATATTCTATGGATATTAAACCTTTAGCAGATCGCATTGTAGTAAAGCCGGCTGCCGCAGAGGAAGTGACCCGTGGCGGAATTATTTTACCTGATACCGTAAAAGAAAAACCTGTCGTCGGTGAAGTGTTAGCAACCGGTCCGGGCAGACGCGGTGAAGATGGTAAACTTGTTCCCATGGAAGTGAAAGTGGGAGACAAAGTATTGTATGGTAAATACTCCGGCACAGAAGTAACGTTAGACCGCCAGGAATATTTAATCATGCGCGAATCCGATATTTTTGCAATCGTTTAATCATTTAATAAGGAAAAGAATACTATGGGTGCTAAAATTGTAACATTTAACTCAGATGCTCGTGCCGCTTTAAAGCGCGGTGTTGATAAGCTTGCTGATGCAGTAAAAGTAACATTAGGTCCAAAGGGACGTAATGTCGTCATTGACAAAAAGTTCGGCGCTCCAACCGTCACAAAAGACGGTGTAACAGTCGCAAAGGAAATCGAACTCGAAGATCCGATTGAAAACATGGGCGCACAAATGGTTCGTGAAGTTGCCAGCAAGACCTCAGATGTAGCAGGCGACGGAACTACCACAGCAACCGTGCTTGCACAGGCAATCGTTCATCATGGTATGAAGAACGTTACCGCAGGCGCAAACCCAATGGACTTAAAGCGCGGTATCGATCTCGCAGTTCAAGCAGTCATCGGCGATTTAAAGAAATTAAGCAAGACCGTTGGCGATGATAAGAAAAAGATCGCACAGGTCGGAGCTATCTCAGCCAATAACGATTCCACAATCGGCACACTCATTGCAGATGCAATGGAAAAAGTCGGTAAAGATGGCGTTATCACCGTTGAAGAAGCAAAGGGTACCGAAACAACAGTTGATGTTGTTGAAGGTATGCAGTTCGATCGCGGTTATCTCTCACCATATTTCGTGACAGATGCCGATACAATGGAAACAGTCCTCGAAGATCCGTTTATCCTCATCCATGATAAGAAGATCAGCGTGATGAAAGATTTACTCCCAATCTTAGAGAAAGTTGCTCAGGCAGGTCGTTCAGCTCTTATTATTTCAGAAGATATTGAAGGCGAAGCGCTTGCAACATTAGTTGTGAACAAATTACGCGGAACCTTACGCATCTGTGCAGTAAAAGCGCCGGGCTTCGGTGATCGCCGTAAAGCAATGCTCGAAGATATTGCCGTTCTTACCAACGGTACAGTCATTTCCGAAGAGAAGGGCTTCAAGCTTGAGAATACAACCTTAGCTTCACTCGGTACAGCCAAGAAAGTAACGATTGATAAAGATAACACCACAATCGTTGAAGGCGCCGGCAAGAAGGAAGAAATTAAAGCCCGCATCAAAGAAATCAAATCGCAAGTTGACAAAACAACATCCGATTACGATCGCGAAAAATTGCAAGAACGTCTTGCAAAACTTTCCGGCGGCGTAGCAGTGTTGAAAGTCGGCGCGGCAACTGAAGTCGAAATGAAAGAAAAGAAAGCCCGTGTGGAAGATGCACTTCACGCAACACGTGCGGCAGTTGAAGAAGGTATCGTTCCCGGCGGCGGAGTTGCTTATATCCGTGCGTTATCATCACTTGAGAAGTTGAAAGGCGAAAATGAAGACCAGAACATCGGTATCGATATCATTCGTCGTTCACTCGTTGAGCCGATTCGTTGGATTGTCACGAATGCAGGCGAATCCGGTGATGTTATCATCAACAAGATTAAAGAAGGTAAAGATGATTTCGGTTACAATGCACAGACTGAAAAGTTTGAGAATCTTATCGCAGCCGGCGTTATCGATCCGACCAAAGTAACACGTGTAGCATTGGAAAATGCGGCAAGTGTTGCAGCATTAATTCTCACCACAGAAGCAACAATTGTTGAGAAACCTGAAAAGGAAAAGATGCCTGCTATGCCTCCCGGTGGACACGGCGGCATGGACGGAATGTACTAAGAATCAAGTAAAAAGTACAAAGTAAAAATTAAAAATTTACCAAGTACCAAGTACAACAGTATAGTAGCCCATCTCGTGAAAGCGGGGTGGGCTTTTTTATTTCCTTGTTTGCGTGAAAAAATATTCATGTGAAACATATTGACAAGTAACAATGTTTTTCCTATCTTACCCGCACGTTAACAATATATTATTGATAGCGACACTTAGTAAGCGGATAACCCCGGGGCTGACAAAAAGATCACTTTTTGGGCAGTCCCACACCAGCCAAAATTTCCTCTTCTGAAGAAGTGTCTTTGCGTATTATTTTTTTATTGAGATTACTCAATCACAAAGAATATGCACAGGCATTAAGTTTCTTCATTCCCTTATTTCATATTTCGTTCCACATCAACAATAAAAGGTATTTGTTTTATGGCAAGCAGAAGCGAAAAAGATTTACACCCGGAAGTAGCAAGTCGCTGGAAATTATCCCGCGATAAATTTGCAGAAAAATATCCCGATCTTCCACAGCCGTTTCTCACACAAACATATAGAAGTCCCGCAGAGCAGGATGAATTATATGCACAAGGCCGGACGAAACCCGGAAAGGTAGTTACCAACGCTAAAGGCGGGCAAAGTGTACACAACTACAACCCATCATGTGCATTCGATATTGCATTTAAACTTGGTAAAGTCGTTCATTGGGAAATTGATCTCTTCAAAAAATTTGCAAAGATAGCCAAGTCATTCAAGCTGGAATGGGGCGGAGATTGGAAAACGTTTCAAGATAACCCCCACTATCAGGCGCCGAATTATACATGGCGTGATGCGAAGGCAGGGAAAGAGCCTGTATTTTAACGAAAGGAAAAATTATGTCGTATAAATTAGGTGTGTTTATTGTTCATGGTATGGGATCAGCGAAGGAAGATTTTGCTGTTGATATCATTCGCCAATTAAAAAATTATGTAGAGGCATCAGGCGGCAATCCTGATGAAATTTGTTTTATGCCGGGATTTTGGGCGGATGTTGTTGAGCCGAAAGAGCGTGCAATCTGGGAACAATTATCTGAACATAATACGATGCGATGGGGCGACATGAGAAAGTTTATCGTTAGTGCGTTCGGTGATGCTGTTGCCTATCAGCGAGTCCCCGGGAAGCAAAAGGATATGTATGAACGTATTCACGAACAAATTCTTGAAGATATCATCAAACTAAGAAACGAATTGAATCACGGAGAACCGGATGGACAAAAGGAAAAGCCAATTGTCATCATGGCACACTCATTAGGTGGATATGTCATGTCAAATTACATCTGGGACCGCCAACATAATAAGGAAGTGCAAAAATTAGGTGGGAATGATCTTTTAGAAATGAAAACCCTTGCCACCTTTATAACGTATGGTTGTAATATCCCGTTGTTTAGTTTGGCGTACGATCCCATCGAAAGTATCAGTATTCCTTCTCCGCAAATTGGAGATTATTTCCCTCAAGGTACACCAATCGAACAGCTACATGCTGTTTGCAAATGGCTTAATTATTATGATGCCGATGATGTTCTCGGCTATCCTCTCAAACAATTAAGCCCAAGTTACGAATTAAATGTACGAGAGGATATTGAAATAAACGCAGGGAAGGTATATGAATCGTGGAATCCGTTATCACATCTTCGCTATACAGAAGATGAAGATTTTTGTAAGCCGGTGGGGAAGCTGTTAACTCAAATATTGGATTTATTAAAACTGCCTGAAGAAGGGCGTCTTCCTTAACTCTTTGGTTTCCTCACCAAACTATCAATGGGATACTTCGCCTTCATCGAGTCCATCATTGCACGGCTCCATGTAACAAGCATCGTTTTCTGGTCGGGGGAGAGGATGGCATTTTGATGAATTATGGTATAAGATGGTAGCGGCATTTCATCCTTACTGACTTGTTCATCTATTTCCTCGAATTTACGATACTGTCTTCGTAAGCGATACGAGGCAAACTCATCAAAATTGACTTCATCTTTTGCATCCTTAATATGGTCGGCTAACCACCAGCCAACAGGCTGTACGTTTGAGTACCACGGATAATTTGTTGTATTACTGTGGCAATCGTAGCAAGATGTACGGAGCATGGTTGCTACCTCCGGAGGTACAGGAAATGCCTTCTCTATACCCAGATCAGTGGGTCTGCTTGCTATATTTCTTTCCGGGCGGTAAAACTGTATGAGGATGAAAGCGACAAGAAGAGCTTTTAGCGTAATTTTGATGATCTTTTTGAACATTGAGATTCCTGATGAAGTTTATTCAGTAAAAATGAAATGAAATGTACTTTGTTTTTATGGGATATCCAATAGAGAAAACACGAAAGTTGCTTTTTGCTTGTGGGATTGGTATCATTATGCATTAGCATTTTTATTATTTTTATTCGATTATAATTTATGACAGTCAAAGTAATTATAGAACATGGCGAAGATGGCTTCTATGTCGCTCATTGCCCAACATTAAAAAGTTGTTGGTCTCAAGGCGTAACGAAAGAAGAAGCATTGCACAATATTAAAGAAGCAATTGAATTGTATTTAGAACCTAATGCTACTCAACTTGTCGTAGACGAAAACCATGAGGTATTTGAGTTAGCATTGTGAAGCTACCATTACTTTCCGGTAGAGAAGTCTTGAATGCACTACGTAGATTAGGCTTTGTTGAAATACATAGAAAGGGGAGCCATGTTAAAATGGAGCATCCCGATGGGAGGGTTATAGTGTTTCCATACCATGATGAAGTTGATAGATTCACTCTTAAGGGAGCATTAACTGATGCTGAAATCAATTTTGATGATTTTATAGCAAATGTGAGGTAGTATTTTCTATTACCTTCAAAACTGTTCTATAATCTCGATCTAAAATAAAAATCATAGCGATTACTTCCTTCCCACAACTTTTTTTGTATCTCCCTTCAAAAATCAGTATTTTGAGTGTTCTCACACAGTTAGCTTATTTAGCTTTGAGATAGGGTAGCCGCAGGCTTCATGCCTGCGTTTATGTCATGAAAAATAAATCATTAGATGGTTATTTCGCAGTTAAATTTTTCGTATTGACATCCCTTGCATAAATCAATTATTTTTAGGATACATGAATTACCCATATAACGACATCGAACCAAAGTGGCAAAAGCATTGGGAAGAACATCAAACGTTCTCTGTAAGTGATGATACCACAAAGCAAAAGCTCTATATACTTGATATGTTTCCTTACCCGTCCGGGTCAGGTTTACACGTAGGTCACCCCGAAGGGTACACCGCAACCGATATCTACTGCCGATTCAAACGCATGAGTGGTTACGCCGTACTGCACCCAATGGGATGGGATGCGTTCGGCTTACCGGCTGAACGTTACGCCATGACAACAGGCATTCACCCAAGTATCACCACAAAGGCGAACATTGATACGTTCCGTCGCCAGATTAAAATGCTTGGGCTTTCATACGATTGGCAACGTGAAGTTGATACTACCGATCCCAAGTATTATAAGTGGACGCAATGGATATTCCTTAAGTTATTCAATTCATGGTTCGATCCCGCAATGGGAAAAGCGCGTCCAATATCCGAATTACCGATTCCTGACGGATTAAACGAAAAAGAACGCTATGAATACATGACAAAATTCCGTTTGGCATATCAAACAGAAATGCCTGTCAATTGGTGCGAAGCGTTGGGTACAGTTCTTGCCAACGAAGAAGTAAATGAATGGACTGAAAAAGGCTACACAGTGGAACGCCGCGCCATGCGCCAATGGATGCTCCGCATTACTGCATATGCAGAAAGACTTGAAAATGATTTAGCGGGACTCGATTGGCATCCCGGAATCCTTGAAATGCAACGAAATTGGATTGGTAAATCGTTGGGAGCAGAAGTTGACTTCACTGTTCAAGGCTCTGAGAAGAAAATTCGTGTCTTTACCACTCGCCCTGATACATTATTCGGAGCAACTTACATGGTGCTTGCTCCCGAGCATCCGCTCGTCGATGAATTAATGACTACTGAATGTAAACAGGCAGTTCTTGAGTACCGCGATACAACAAAACGTAAAAGCGATATGGAGCGTACTGCGCTCGATAAATCGAAAACAGGCGTTTTTATAGGTGCGTATGCAATCAACCCGGCAAACAACCAGCCCATACCTATTTGGATAGCAGACTACGTGCTCCTGACCTATGGTACGGGAGCAATTATGGCTGTCCCTGCACAGGATGATCGCGATTGGGCTTTTGCAAAAACATTCAATCTTCCGATTATCCGCACAGTTCAACCTCCTCAAGGATTCGGCGATGAGCCATTTCTTGAAGATGGTCCGGCAATCAACAGTGGTTTCCTCAACGGTCTCTATGTTGATGATGCAAAAATGAAAATGACCGAATGGGTGGAAGCACAAGGTATCGGCAAACGTTCAGTGAAGTATAAACTTCGCGATTGGCTCTTCTCACGCCAGCGTTATTGGGGTGAGCCTTTCCCGATTGTTACCACAGAAGATGGAATCGTTCGCGATCTTCCGATAAGCGAGCTTCCAATCTTATTGCCGCCAAGTGAATCATTCAAACCAAGTGCAACGGGTGAATCACCTCTTGCCACTATCGATTCATGGGTAAACATGATCGACCCGACAACGGGAATGAAAGCTAGAAGGGAAACGCATACCATGCCTCAGTGGGCGGGTTCTTGCTGGTATTATTTGCGTTACATCGATCCCAATAACGACCAAGAATTCATCTCGAAAGAGAAAGAAAAGTATTGGATGCCTGTTGATCTGTACGTTGGTGGGGCGGAACACGCTGTATTGCATCTGTTGTATGCACGTTTCTGGCACAAAGTATTATATGATTTAGGGTACGTCAGCACGGTTGAACCATTTTCACGCCTTATCAATCAAGGAACAATCCTTGGTGAAGACGGACAAAAAATGTCCAAATCGCGCGGCAATGTCGTTAATCCCGATGATGTCGTAAAAGAGTATGGCGCCGATGCGCTCCGTCTCTTTGAAATGTTTATGGGACCATTGCAAGACACCAAGCCCTGGTCAACACGCGGGGTAGAGGGTGTATTCCGTTTCCTTAATCGCGTGTGGCGTATGATTGTTTTAGAAGATGGCTCATTGCATCCCTCAATTCAGGATGTGCCGCTTTCTCTTGAACACGAAAAAATTCTTCACAAGACAATTAAAAAAGTTACCGAAGATGTCAATTCGATGAACTTCAACACAGCAATTTCACAGATGATGATTTTTGTAAACGAGTTTAACTCGCTCAATCCGAAATCAAAATCATCGATGGAGCAGTTTGTGTTATTGCTCGCACCGTTCGCTCCGCACATCGCAGAAGAATTGTGGGAAAAATTAGGACATACCCAATCGCTTGCGTATGAACCCTGGCCCCAATACGATATCGAAAAAACAAAAGACGATTCGGTAGAGATCGTAGTGCAAATTAACGGTAAGGTAAAAGCCAAATTTCAGGCGGGTATCGGTCTTGATGATGAAGCATTAAAAACATTAGCCTACGCCGATGAAACAGTAAAACGTCAACTCGAAGGAAAGCAAGTGGTTAAAGCAATCGTCGTGAAAAACCGTCTTGTAAATCTTGTGGTGAAGTAGAATATCGTCATTGCGAGTCATCCTGCATCAAGTATAGGCTGGATGGCTAAGACCCGAAGGGGTGGTTTAGCCATAATCTCCCCACGACGAAGAACAATGGTACCACAAAACTGTAAATTGTTTCATGGTTGGGGATTGCTTCGTTGTCTCGCTATGATACATGAGAGCGAGACGCCTCGCAATGACTGGGAATTCAGGAATATTGTTCAGTTAACACAAGAGGAATCCCAACGGGATTCAACGTTTATAGAAATCCTTAGTAATAATATCCGACCCCAACGGGGTCGTACCGTTTTTGTAACACCCGTAATTCACCTTTCTGTATAAATATTAAAATATTCTGTGGCTTCATTAGCAGTAATTCTTATTACGTATAACGAAGAAAAAAACATCGAGCGATGCCTTCAAAGCGTATCGTGGGCGGATGAAGTATTCGTTATTGATTCATTCAGCACCGATAAGACCATAGAGTTGGCTAAACGATATACATCCAATATCCTCCAACATAAATATGATGGAGATATCAAACAACGGGAACGCGGATTTGCTCTCTGTAAAAGCGATTGGCTCTTTTACATTGATGCCGATGAAGAAGTAAGCGCTGAACTGAAAACTACAATCCTTAGAACTATCCAAAACCAACATTCCAAGGACGGATATTACGTTCAACGAAGAAATGAAATCTTCGGTAAATGGATTTTTCACGGCGGCTGGTTCCCCGATGAAACATTTCGTCTCTTCAGAAAAGATAAATACGTTGCCGAGTTCGAGGAAGTCCACGGCGGGTTCACCGTTCGCGGAACAAAAGGAACGCTTGATGGCTTTTTGAATCACTATCCATACGAATCAATCGAACAATATCTTGCAAAGATGAATGATTATACTTCGTTGCAAGTTTCAAACAAACTCAAAGAAACTTCTGTTCTCACTATTCCATGGACGAAAATATTATTCAGCCCGATTTCCCATTTCCTCCGTAAATTTATTTCTAATAAAGGATACAAAGACGGAATGCATGGTTTTGTTCTTGCCATGCTCGGTGCGATTTATACATTCGCTCTGTATGCAAAATGCCGTGAGTATGCACTAAGAGCAGAAGAAGGGAAGGGACTCCTTCCCCCAATTACAAATCTCGAATTACTCAAATACAAACGTCCGGGGTTTACCGAGTAATGATGAATTTATTTCTTTATCAAATAATCTTAGTAGAGCGTCAGGCTGAGCGGAGACGAAGCCTACCATTGGGTGCGTTGTCACCCTTCGTCTCCGCTCAGGGTGACGAATTTATGAAGGATTGTTCTGTTGATAATGTCAATTACTTTCAATGTAGCAATTCTCATCAATGAAACGCTCACTATCCCTCATCATTGCAGTGTACAACGCTGTTCACTATCTCGAATTTATCTTCGAGGCATTGAAGCGTCAATCATTCAAAGACTTTGAAGTGATTATCGCCGATGACGGCTCCGGTCCGGCAATCAAAGAATTTATTGAACGTGTTCGCCCGCAAGTGGATTTTCCTATCCAACACCTATGGCATGAGGATAAAGGTTTTCGTAAAAATATGATGCTCAATAAGTGCATCCAATCGGCACAAACCGGGTATCTTGTGTTTATCGATGGGGATTGTGTCCCGCACCGCCACTTTCTTGCAGACCATTTGAACAACAGAAAGCCAAACGGTGTAATGTGCGGAAGAAGAGTAAATTTCAGTAAACCAATAACGGAAGCCCTCACTCTTGATGATATCCGCTCAGGAAAGTTTGAAACATTAAATCTACCCTTATTGCTTGATGGAATGAAAGCTCTAAGCTCAAATCTTGAAGACGCTCTGCGTTTTGAAAGTAACTGGTTTCGAGTTATGTTACACCGAAATAAAGCCCGTATTCTTGGCTGTAATTTCTCCGTTGAAAAGAAATTGCTCGAACACATCAACGGATTCAATGAAGACTATCAAGCGCCGGGCATCGGTGAAGATACGGATATTGCATACAGACTTGAATTAATTGGTGCGAAATTGTACACGCTTCGTTATCTGGCTGTGTTGCTTCACCTGTATCATCCGCAAACGCATGTGGGCGAAACAAATAAACGAATTTATGAACGAGTTGTAGCAGAACGTGAAAGTATATGTCGGAACGGTATCAAGAAACTAACAAAGCATGAGTAATTACGGAACATATCGTCGTATTGTAGGATACGCCAAACCCTATTGGCGGCATATCAGCGCGTCAGTGGTGTGCACGGTATTCTATTCGCTGTTCAGCGGTGCTTCCATTTTTCTTTTCATTCCGTTACTGGATATTTTATTCCATCCGGAAAAAATGCAAAGCCAATCCATCGGGGGATACAATATCCCGCTTGGTATGGAAGGAACGTTTGAAAGCATCAAGCAATCGTTTCTTGCGTTTATTTTCAGCGGTACGCAGATGGACGCGTTACTGAAAATTTGTCTTATTATCATTTTTGCATTTTCATTAAAGAACCTGTTTGGGTATCTCCAATCCTTCCTCATGAACTATGCAGAGGAGGGAGTGGTGAAAGATCTTCGCAATGCACTCTATCGTCATTTGCATGAGTTACCTCTTGCCTATTTTTCCAATGAGCGCACCGGCGGACTCATTTCAAGACTCGTGAATGATGTAACAATCATCAACGGTGGTATCAGCGCAAGTTTTGTTACAATGATTCGCGAACCGTTGTTAATCATCGTGTATCTGGGGTTGGCAATAACATTAAGCTGGAAATTAACTTTAATTTCGTTTGTCGTTTTTCCATTTTCCTTATCCATCATCAGTTGGATAGCAATTCGCCTTCATAAAGAACGAGGCGTCTCGCAGGAACAGCTTGCCGATATTACTTCAGTGTTGCAAGAGACTATCTCCGGTGTTAAAATTGTGAAAGCATTCGGGATGGAAGAGTTTGAAAATAAAAAGTTCATGAGCTACACCCAGAAATATTTTCAATCTCTCATCCGTATCACGCGTATTCGTGATATCGCATCGCCGACAACCGAATTAATGAGCGTCATCGCCGGAGCCGCTATTATATGGGTAGGCGGTCAGCAGGTATTAATTGAGCAGTCATTAAAAGCAAGCGAATTTCTCGGTTTTCTCTTCATTATTTTCCAGATAATGCCCCCGGTAAAGGAATTGACAAACGTCAATAACCGTATTCAGGAAGCAAGCGCGGCAGGGAAACGAATTTTTGAAGTGCTCGATACTCAACCAAGTATCCAAAGCAAACCCGATGCAAAAATGTTGCCTGAGTTCAAATCTTCCATTGAATTTAAAAACGTTTCATTTGCGTATACCACACACGAAGAAGTCCTCAAGAACATCTCCATCAAAATAAACAAGGGTGAAGTGATTGCTATCGTCGGCTCAAGTGGAAGCGGAAAGACAACCCTTGTCGATTTAGTCCCGCGTTTCTATGACCCCACAAAAGGAAGCATTTATATTGATGGAATTGATATCCGTGATATGGATGTGAAATCGCTTCGTGATAAAATCGGCATCGTTACTCAAGAAACAATTTTATTCAATGATACCGTAAGAAATAACATTGCCTACGGACTTGATACCTGCGCGATGGAAGATATTATCGCCGCATCGAAAGCGGCAAACGCTCATAATTTCATTAACGATATGAGCCTCAAATACGAAAATATTATCGGCGAACGGGGTGTTAAACTCTCCGGCGGTGAGCGACAGCGTCTTTCGCTTGCAAGAGCAATTCTGAAAAATCCGCCAATCCTTATACTCGATGAAGCAACCTCCGCGCTCGATACCGAATCAGAAATTCTTGTGCAGGAAGCTATCGATCATCTCATGTCGGGCAGAACATCAATTGTTATTGCGCACCGCCTTTCAACTGTGCAACATGCAACACGTATCATTGTATTGCAGGATGGTAATCTCGTTGAAGAAGGGAAGCACGACGAACTTCTTGCCATCGAAAACGGTGTGTATAAAAAACTTTATAACTTGCAATTCCGCGTATAATTAAGAAACCTTCATGGCTGAATCGTTAGCGATACAACAAAAAACAGAACGCATCGATAAAATCATTTTTGGTTTTTTATTGATGTTCCTCCTGTGCAGTTCGTTTTCCATTGCACTTGAACAAATAGGGTACTTCGTTGCCCTTATCCTCTGGATAGGGAAGATGGTGTACTACAAAAAAAATGAATTTCCCCAAACAGAATTAGATTATTATTTTTTCGCCTACATCTTAGCGGAAACGCTCTCGGCAACCTTTGCGTACAACAAACCCGTAGCGTTTCTATACTTGCAACGGCGTGTACTCATTATTCCGATTATTTACACACTCCTTGGCAACTCACGTTCACGCAAAGATGTCCAAACACTCTTCCTCGCACTTATTCTTTCTGCCCTTGGTGTCGCGCTTTGGCAATCAAAAGATTTACTCTTTCATTTGTCCGATTTTCTCCGTTTCCAACGTCGTCTCGGTGAATTCCAAATCTATATGACTGCCGGAGGCATCATGATGATTATCGGGTTGCTTCTGTTACCGATTTTACTTCATGCAAAAACACCTAAAAAAATCCGCTGGACTGTTGCCCTCGCGCTTATTCCCGTGTTAATTAATTTATTTTTTACCTTTACCCGTAGCTCATGGCTCGGACTTATTGCAGGAATTGTTGTCATCGGATTTGTTCGCACGAAGAAATTGCTCCTTGTATTATTGGTTGTTGTCGGAGTTATCATTGCCGTTTCATCACCCGAAGTTCAAGGCAGAATATTCAGCATAGTCGATCCAAATCACCCCAGCAATGTAACTCGCGTGAATATGTGGCATGTCGGTTGGAAAATGTTTCTCGATCATCCTCTTATCGGCATCGGTGATATAGGCACAGAAGTACTCTGGTATCGCTACTCAGATCTTCAATGGGGACCCGAAGGGCATTTCCACAATAATCTTGTCATGTGGCTTGCTACACTTGGCATTGTAGGATTTACTGTGTTGGTTTCATTCTTCGTCAAACTGTGGATGGTGATTTCAAAAATTGAGAAGAAACTCCGTTCCGATTGGCTTCTCGGTTCCATCGCGCTTGGCACGCTTGCCGTGCTGGCAGGTTTTCACCTCAACGGCATGTTTGAATGGAACTTTGGCGACACCGAAATTATCATGATCGTCTGGGCAGTTATAGGGCTAACTCTCGCCTCCCAAAAAGTTGCCGAAGCATAACAATCTAATCAAATGAAACTATCCGTCATAGTCATAACCCTTAACGAAGAACGAAACATTCGCGAATGTCTCGAATCCGTTTCATGGGCAGACGAAATTATCGTCGTTGACGCGTTCAGCGCAGATAAGACCGTTGAATACGCACGCCAATACACCGATAAGGTTTTCATCAACGAGTGGAAAGGCTATGGAGAAACAAAAAATTTCGCTCTTACAAAAGTCACCAACGAGTGGGTTTTCTGGATAGATGCCGATGAACGTGCCCCCAAAGAACTTGCAACCGAAATTCAATCAATCGTACAATCGAATTCTCCCCAAATCTCAGCGTATGAAGTAGCCCGCCGTGCATACTTCCTTGGCAAGTGGATAAAGCATTGCGGCTGGTATCCCGGCTACGTTACACGCCTCTTCAAAAAAGATGCGGCGATATTTTCAACTTCCCTTGTCCATGAAAAGGTAGAGTTTAAAGGCGAAATTGGTAAACTAAAAAACGACTTATTACATTATACCGACGAGAATTTATTCCATTATTTTGCTAAATTTAACAAATACACATCGCTCGCTGCAACCGAATTGAATGAGAAAAAACGCCCGTTTTCGCTTTACGATGTGCTTATCCGACCCCCGTATATGTTCTTCAAAATGTTCATTCTCAGGCTGGGTTTTTTAGATGGCATTCACGGACTTATACTTTCTTTCGCTTCCGCTTGCTATGTATTTATTAAATATGCTAAATTATGGGAGTTAACAAGTTCAACCCGTACCCAATCAAAGGAAAAATAGAAAATGGAAAACAACGATAAACATCAGCTCATGTTCATTCAATTAGTAGCAATCTTTCAAACTGCCGCACTTCAACACATGGGAAAATTGAAAAACCCCATGACCGATAAAATCGAACAAGACTTGCATCAATCGCAAATCGCAATCGATATGCTTGAAATGCTTCATGTAAAAATGAAAGGCAACCTTACAGCAGAAGAAGAAAAAGTGCTTTCAACGGTGCTTCAAGATTTACGCTTGAACTATGTCGATGAAGTAATGAAGGCGCAAGCAACTGCTCCGCACGTAGATAGCTCAGCAACACCACAATGAAAATCGGTATCGTAGCAAATACGACCAAACCCGCCTTGAGCGAAACCCTCAACGATTTGCTGGCGTACCTCAAGAAGAAAAAATTACAAGTCGTATGTACTCAAACTCTATACGAGTGGGTTAAGAAACGGTTCGATAAAAAACTTCTTGCTACCATTGAGCATGTAACCGACAAAGAATTTGTCAAACAATCCGATATCATTATTGCTTTTGGGGGAGACGGCACAATGCTTTCCACCGCACGTTTGGTGGGGAAGAGTGGTAAACCGCTTCTTGGCGTTAATCTCGGTAAACTCGGCTTCCTTGCGGAGGTTTCTATTGATGAAACGCATCAATGCATTGATGAAATCATCAAAGGGAATTATCTCATTGAAGAGAGAATGATTCTCGAAGCAACATGCGTTACCGATGGAACAAAATTCTACGCTCTCAATGAAATCGTTGTCGATAAAGGCGCATCGCCGCGTGTGATTGAACTTGAAACCTACGTGAACGATGATTACATGGTAACATATTCCGCCGATGGCATCATTCTTAACACGCCAACAGGATCAACGGCATACTCGCTTGCAAGCGGCGGACCGATTGTGAACCCGATGAGTAATGTTATTACCATTAATCCCGTTGCTCCGCATACACTTTCAGCGCGCCCGGTCATTGTTCCCGATACAAGTATCATCAAAGTAAACGTAAAGGCAGATGGAAAAAAAGCACACATCACAGCAGATGGACAAGTGGAACAATTTTTTGAAACGCCGGCACAGTTCATCATTCGCCGCGCCGAGTACACCATCAAACTCATCAAGCGCAAAAAACGCACCTACTACGATTTACTGAGAACAAAACTCCAATGGGGAAAAGACATACGTACTGCAAGGAGTTAGAAAAAACTGAAATATCAATGTAGCCGCAGGCTTTACGCCTGCGGTTTTTTCTTTACAGAGAATTCAATAAAGTCATGAAAACCCAAACCAAATACACATGCCAGGCTTGCGGCTACGAATCCCCCCGCTGGGTGGGTAAATGCCCAAACTGCAACCAATGGAACACGTTTCAGGAAGAAGCAATAAAGACAGTTAGCGCGCGCAAAGCAAGCAAACACTCAACCGCAACCTCCGCAATCCCCATTGAAGAAGTAACCATCAATGAAGACCAGCGCATCAAAACCACCAACGCCGAAGTAGATCGTGTGCTTGGCGGTGGTATCGTTCGCGGCTCCGTGATATTAATCGGCGGCGATCCCGGGGTTGGTAAATCAACGCTGATGATGCAACTTGCCGGACAACTCCCGAACGAAGTCGTGCTCTATATCTCCGGCGAAGAATCAGCCAAGCAAATAAAAATGCGCGCCGATAGACTCAACGTAAAAGGACAAAACAAACTCCTCCTCCTGACAGAAACCAGCATTGATGTCATCAGCGAAGTGATCGAACAATCCTCACCCGATATTTTAATTGTCGATTCAATTCAAACAATGTATCGCCCCATGTTTGAAAGTACCCCCGGCAGTCTCGGGCAAATTCGCGAATGTACCTCCGCGCTTGTAAAAATCGCCAAGACGAAATCCATCCCAGTGTTCCTCGTCGGTCATGTAACAAAAGAGGGAGTCATAGCGGGACCAAAAGTTATCGAGCACATGGTCGATACTGTTCTGCAATTTGAAGGAGATATGCACCACAATTTCCGCATCCTCCGCACACTAAAAAATCGTTTCGGCTCAACAAACGAAATAGGCGTGTTCGAAATGCGCGAATCAGGCTTGGTAGAAGTCGCCAACCCCTCGGAAGTATTTCTCTCCGAGCGCACGGCAGGTGCATCAGGCTCAACCGTAGTAGCAAGCATCGAAGGCACACGCCCAATCTTAGTAGAAGTGCAGGCGCTTGTCACATCAACAAGCTACGGCACACCGCAACGCAACGCCACAGGCATCGATCTGCGCCGCCTTGCTTTACTTATCGCCGTCCTTGAAAAACGAGTCGGTGTCATGCTCGGTACATCCGATGTGTTTGTTAATATTGCAGGAGGGTTACGCATCGATGAGCCCGCAATCGATCTGGGAATAGCGGTTTCCATCGTCTCAAGTTTACGCGACAAGCCAATCGATTCGCAATGCGCCGCAGTAGGAGAAATCGGTCTCAACGGCGAAGTCCGTTCCGTCAGTCAAATCGAAAAACGCATACAAGAAGCCGCTAAACTTGGCTTCAAAAAAATCGTCGTCCCCCAAAACAGCCTCAAAGGATATTTGAAAATTCCCGACATCGAAATTATTGGTGTCGAGAGGGTGGAGGATGCTGTGGATGCGTTGCTTGTTTGAAAAAAGTTATTTGTTATTAGTTATTGGTTATTAGTGATTTGGAGATGACGTAAAGCAACAAAACTATTCCCCTCTTGAGAGGGGGAAGGGGTGTGTGATATCTGAAAACCTTGCGAAGGTTTTCCCTGTTGAGGCTACAAAATTTGTAGATATTATATTGTTTATTGATTTGAGAAGAACCTTCGCAAGGTTGAACCTCAAAATCACATTTTTGTTATTCATTTTAGAGTTCTTAATTTTATTAAAAAATATTAACTAAATTTGGGCAATTAGTTAAGATCTCGAAAATATTTTTTTGATTTAAGAGCATATTCAATTCTAGTGGTGTTAGTATTCTTGGTGTAACATCAGAAATCCAATAATGACTATCGATACTAGGGATATATTCAGTAAATGGTGTAACAACTAATGGCAATATTCTAGAATATTTACATATGTCATAGTTAATTCCTTTAGGATGATTAATAAGCCATTTCGCTTTATTATCTACTTCCTCTAAAGCTTTAGTCGTTTTGTCAATTCGAAATTTTAACGCTCTAGGATCACCACTTTCATAGGCAATCGATTTCGATATAGCTTTACATTCGATTATGATTAATATATCCATTACCTCAAAGGCAGCATCGATTTGCTTAAAAGTTCCATTTATAGATTTACACTGTTCCATTGGTAATATCGAAGAACCTTTGTTGATTAAATGTTCTAAATACCTCCCCTTAAAAGTTTCGTCTTCAATATTTACTCCTAAAAAAAGGTAATAAAGTCGTTGTTCAATCCATGCATAATCAATAAAATACCTATCCGCTTGAACAGGTAAGAAGATTGAATGTGGCCCGGGAAAATTTAGAGCAATTTCAGACTCACGATTCTCAGAGAGTTTTAAATAATTGAATACATTTTCAAAATTAATTTCATCAATGTTGCTAGGGATTTGAAATAATTCGCTGACAATTGGTAAGAAATACTTTATTTCGGATTCGATGTTCTCTTTTGAAGTTGGTCCATCATAAGCCCTTTGCCAATGATGTACGAAGGGAGAGGCTCCATGCTCTGACCAACTATACATAACTCTATACAGTAGAGCGGTTAGCACAATTATTACTGAAAAAAAATTAACACCATGTTTATGTTCAAAACTTGTAGAATAAGGTTTATGTGATTCTAAATAGTTTATCATCTTAAAAGGTGTCCATAAGAAATTGGTCACAAAAATTGATGGTAGAACAAAATTATATACTTTTTCGGTAAGGTGGTTTATTTCTGTGAAATCTTCTACGTAAAGATTGTATGAAGGTAATAATATTCCCATTGTATTTTTATTTATTGCTTCAGTGAACACCACGCTTTTGGCGCTAACAGATTCGGTGTTGTATTGAATTCGATTATCATAACTTTTTATGAGTTTATTTAATTCATCTGATCTTTTATCATAGAAATCAATTGGATTGTCATCTACGAATAATTGTGCACCTTTTGAAAGTGATCTTAAATTAGCCGATCCTAACCATATTTCATATCCAAGTTTTTCAGTCTCATAGAAAAGTTTTAGATCATCTAAATTAAATTTTCTAAGAACAAGTTGTGGCCTTTCTAAAATTAATTTATACAAATCATCGAAATCGGATGACATTAATGCTCCATCAAGAATATCTTCTCTTCTAACTTCATTGGTTAGACCCATATCGGGTGTGTCATCAATTTTAGCATATTTTTGAAAAGCCGCTTCTAATATCATCCTCGTTAATCCAACAGTTCTCGGATTATTGTCACTGCCAGCACCTCTTGGAGACAGCCTTCTATAAACATGTAACCAATAGGGAAGTGAATGTTTTGAAATAGTTGTTCCAATTTTCTCTTCAACTATTTTCATGTATTGTAAAATTAAATCACGTCCATCTTCTGAATTATAAAATCCTCTAGGCACAAGCCCCCAGTATGAAAATCGTACTGGATGCGGGAGTTTTATATCGTAATTCTCAATAGCTAACCTTTGGTGAAGCATATAGAAATGATGTTGATAATATTCTATTATGATAATAGGTTGCCCGGATTTGGAATTCTTTTTACTCTTGATTTGGCTTTTCTTCAATGTTAATCCCTTGTGCTTTCTTAAAGTATATTAAGTGAAGTCGGGTGTTACGAAGTGATTTATCACATGTCCCTAACCACCGGAAATAATTCCCAGATGATTCCCTAAAAAAAACTTTTACTTCACTAACATTAATTTCCTCAACTAGGTGAAAGTATTACTTCCTCCAGATAATGATACATATTTACACAAAAATAAAAAAGTCGGGTGTTTTCCACCCGACTTATCATCATCAACCAATCTCAATAATCACAAGTCGAAGACCATGCCTACAGCGTGTGTCAATTCATCACACCCCAAAAACTCCTACTCCGCCCCAATCCTCACAGGTTTAATCTTCCAAATCTTTTCCGCATACTCGCGAATTGTTCTATCCGAAGAAAAATACCCTACACGTGCCACGTTCAACATCGACATCCTCGTCCACAATTCTTGATCACGGTACGCTTCCTCAACTCGCTTCTGGCAATCAATATACGATTGATAATCAGCGCACAACATATACTCATCATGAAACAATAACGAATCCACAATAGGCTTAAATAATGTAGTATCGCCCTGAGAAAACACTCCGCTTAAAAGAAGATCCATAATACTCTTCAACTCACTGCTCTTCTCAACAAACTCACCCGGATGATAACCGCTTTGTTTCAAGTTGACAACCTCGTCTGCCGAAAGTCCGAAAAGGAAAAAGTTCTCCGCACCGACTGCATCCCGTATCTCGATATTTGCGCCGTCTAACGTCCCGATTGTCAATGCGCCATTCATCGAAAACTTCATATTTCCCGTTCCTGATGCTTCTTTACCTGCAGTTGAGATTTGTTCCGATAGATCCGCCGCAGGATAAATCGGCTGTGCATTCTTTACATTAAAATCAGGAACAAAAATCACCGTAAGTTTATCATTCACCTTCGGATCATTGTTCACAACATCCGCTATCGAATGAATTAATTTGATAATCAACTTCGCCATAACGTAACCGGGCGCGGCTTTCCCCGAAAAAATAATTGTTCGTGGCACAATATCCGCATCAGGATTTTGTTTGATGTGATGATATAACGTGAGCACATGCAAGATATTTAAATGCTGTCGTTTGTACTCATGAATCCGTTTAATCTGTATATCAAACATTGAACGCGGGTTGACAAAATATCCCGTTTGCTTATGGATGAGTGCGGCAAGTCGCATCTTGTTCTCATATTTTATTTGTCGCCATTCCTTCCGCACCGTTTCATCATCTACAAACGATTCAAGTTCCCTCAATTGTGTTTCCATGTTATTAATCCACGGCTTCCCTAATGTCCGTGTAATAAGTTCGCTAAGTCGCGGATTGCATTGTAACAACCACCTGCGGGGAGTTACGCCATTGGTGATATTCAAAAATTTATCGGGAAAAATTTTATAGAAATCTGCAAGAACATCTCTCTTCAATAGTTCTGTATGAAGCTTCGCCACACCATTGATTGCATAACTCCCGACACACGCAAGGTTAGCCATGCGTACATACTTTTCACCGTATTCATCAATCATCGATAGTCGCGCTATTTCCTCATCACTGCAATGATGAACTGTTCGCACTTCTTCAAGGAAACGGTAATTAATCTCGTAAATGATTTCAAGATGTCGGGGAAGTGTATCGCCAAATAACGGCAACGACCATTTTTCAAGAGCTTCAGGTAATATCGTATGGTTCGTATAGCTGAATGTATTGCGCGTGATATTCCAAGCAGTATCCCAATCTATCCCATGCTCATCTATCAGCAATCTCATAAGCTCTGCAATAGCAATAGAAGGGTGGGTGTCGTTCAATTGAATTGCGTTGAAAAGATGAAAATCAAGAAGGTTGTTTCCCCGCATCAAATGAACCCGGATTAAGTCTCTGAGCGAACATGAGACAAAAAAATACTGTTGCTCAAGGCGAAGTCGCTTGCCTTGCATATGCTCATCCTTCGGATACAATACTTTGGTGATATTTTCCGATGAAATTTTTTCTACCACTGCGCCGTAATAATCTCCGTCATTGAATGCTTTTAAGTCGAAGATATTCAACGCTTCCGCTTTCCATAATCGAAGGAGGTTGATGGTATTTACACGGTAACCGGGAACAGTAACATCGCAAGCAACTCCGCGTACGGAACGTTTTGGAATCCACCGGACATGAAACACGCCCTGTTCATCGGTACTATGTTCTGTTCGCCCGCCGAAGTGAACATCAAATGCTATTTCCGGGCGGGGTACTTCCCACGGGTTGCCGAGTCTCAACCATCTGTCGGTAAGTTCAACCTGCCATCCGTCACGAATCATTTGGTCAAAAATTCCAAACTCGTAACGTATCCCGTAACCGACTCCCAAATACTCTAACGTTGCAAGTGATTCCAAAAAACACGCGGCAAGTCTTCCCAATCCACCGTTACCTAAACCCGGTTCTTCTTCCTGTTCGAGCAGGTCATCTAATGATTGACCGAGGCGTTTAAGTGCCTCACGGAAAGAATCACAAATTCCTAAGCTGATTAAATTACTCCCCAACTGCGGACCAATGAGAAACTCCGCCGAGAAATAATTTACTGATTTATCTTTATGACCTATATACGTTTCTATGGTTTGCATCCACCGGCTTAATATCCTGTCGCGGACAGTATAAGCCACTGCCATATACCAGTCGTTTCTGGTGGCAGTCCGTGGTATTCTACCCTGGATTAAATACAGATTATCAA
>ORJL011299228.1_pt1 | contig 22081 bp, 27 predicted proteins | sample 1779941 | NCBI WGS metagenome assembly ORJL01 (sample SAMEA104232317, study PRJEB22302) | groundwater metagenome | biome: forest; feature: aquifer; material: groundwater | place: USA | collected 2011-08-07 | depth 5.8 m
AGCTGCAAAAGCTTTGCATCTTTTTTTCCAAAAGCTTCTTCTGGAAGAAATTCTGCGGTGAATTTTCCGCAATCTTTGCCTTCCAAAAATTTATCCAAACCGCGAACAATATGGCCCTCACCAACACAAATAATCACTGGCTTGTACTCTGAATTTTGAGAAGAAATATTATTTTCTTTTGCAACTTTTGCATCTGTTGTATCAAAAACTAATTTTTCTTCCTTTAATTTTCCAGTGTATTCAATTTCGATAAAATCTGTTTTCTTAATTGGCATACAAAACCACAATTAAGGTTTGTTTTTAAATCTTTGTGCAGAAAATCAAAGTTTTGAATTCTAAATTCTGCTGAAATTAGTAAACGACACAATATAAATAGGACAAAAGTGTCGTTTACTAAATAGTGTGTGACTAGTGTGTGACGAGTACACATTATCATCCTAAAACTTGTGTCCCGCACTAAATCTAAGAAACATTTATATATTCTTTCAACCGTGAATAATTTTAAAAGCGGTGATTTAATGGATGAAATAAACAGAGTTACTATTTATTCAATGATTGGAATTACTGCAATTTTTTTCTCAGTTCTATTAGCAGTTCCTTCAGGAATAACTGGAAACTCCTTAAGAGACTTATTTAGGGGAAATGCAGTAATTGTTGGCGAGTGCACTTCAGCAAGAGATACTTGCCCGCAAAGTTCATTTTGCGCTGCAAAATTAATGCAGTCGCCAAATTCTCGCTTAAAAGGAATTTATCGGGGCTCTTGCATTAAAAAATATCCTAGTGGATATTTGTGCAGAAAAGATTATCAATGTGAATCTTCAGAATGCATCGGAATAAGTGATGCGGTTGTTAAGTCAAAGCTCTCGGCACCACAAATAGGAGGTTGTGCATAATGAATGAAAAAACTGCACTTGGAATATTGGCAATAGTTAGCATAATCGCAGCAGGAGGCTTGTTTGTTTTACAAGACGCAGATACTTCAGTATCCGCACAAGCAGTTTCATCATATAATTTTTTAACAACAGGAGATTCACAGTCAATTTTGCCAAATAAATTATTTGATATTCGCGGCTATGTACCTTCACAATGCCAAACACCAACAGATTGTCCAGAAGGATATGATTGCAGAACTATAAAAGTAAACACGAAATATATTGATCATGTTCAAACAGAATACCAAAAGAAATGTGTTATGATTGAATAATTAATTTTTTACAAGTTCTTTCTTTTTTAATTCAAGAATAATTTTGTCTGCAATTTGCGCAGGAGTATTATTTGTTGTATCAATTACTAGATCATATTGTGTGGCATTTGTGTAATCAATGCCATAATATTTTTGATAGCGTTTTTTGTCGCTTTCAACCCTTGCTTTTGTTGCGTTTAAAACATCATCGATGCTTGAATAGAGTCTTTCATCAGCACGTTTTGGAGCGTTAAAAATTCTTTGCGCAGCAACACGCCCATCAACTTTAAGATAAATTTTATAAGAATTAGGAATAAAATAAAAAGATAATCTCCCATCAACAATAAAATTATCTTCTTGTTTTCCCAACTTTTTTTGGTATTCATCAACGTCTTTGTCAGTAAAAGATTCACTTTCACCGCGCTTGTTTAATTCATCAATTGTTAACCTTAAGTCAATTGCAATCTTGCCGCGCATATCGCCCATAGAATAATGTTTTAAGTTCAATTGTTGTGCTAGAATTTTTGCAACAGTTGACTTTCCAGAACCTGGATCTCCAGAAAGTGTGATTATCATAATATTTGCAGAATATAAAATTAGTATATTAATTTAACGATTAGTTCAGGATTAGTTTATTTCTTGTCTTTTGCAAAATGATAGAATATATTGGACAAATTGTGTCGTTTTGTAACTAGTAAACGCCACTTTTTTGCTCTATTATTTATGGCGTTTACTATTTTTTCATAACATTTAAAAGTAAGGCACATTGATTTGTGTTACTGCCAATTAATATATATTACGGGGGAAACAAAATGACAAATAACGTACAACCAATATTTATCTTGCCAGAAGGCACACAAAGAACAACAGGAAAGAATGCACAGCGAAATAACATAATGGCTGCAAGGCTTGTAGGAGAAACAGTGCGAACAACGCTCGGGCCAAAAGGAATGGATAAAATGCTTGTTGATAGCATGGGGGATATTACTGTAACAAATGATGGAGTCACAATCTTAGAACAAATGCAAATAGAGCATCCTGCTGCAAAAATGATTGTTGAAATTGCAAAAACACAAGAAAAAGAAGTGGGAGATGGAACAACAACTGCAGTTGTAATTGCAGGAGAACTTTTAAAACAAGCAGAAACATTGCTTGATCAGGAAATACATCCAACAATAATTGCAAAAGGGTATAGAATTGCTGCAGAAAAATCACAAGAAATACTAAAAAATCTTGCAGAAAACATCACCGAAGATGAAGATGATAAATTGAAAATGATTTCGGTAACAGCACTTGCAAGCAAAGGCGCAGCACAAGTAGCAAAAGAAAAATTATCAAGCATAGCAGTTTTGGCAGTAAAGCACGTTCTTGACAAAGATGAGCACGGCAAAATATTCTTTGACCGCGAAAACATAAAACTCGAGAAAAAAGTTGGCGGTTCAGTTGAAGACTCAGAATTAATAGAAGGAATAGTGATTGAAAAAGAAGCAGTGCACGCAGGAATGCCAAAATGCATACACAATGCAAAAATAGCATTAATTGACTGTGCGCTTGAAATTAAAGACACAGAAATAGACGCTAAAATATCAATAACAGACCCATCACAAATGACTGCATTCCTTGACCAAGAAGAAAAAATGCTCAAGCAAATGGTTGAAAAATTGGTTCTCGCAGGCACGACAGTAGTTTTCTGCCAAAAAGGAATAGACGATGTTGCACAACACTTCCTTGCAAAAAAAGGAATTTATGCAGCAAGACGAGTAAAAAAATCAGACATGGAAGCATTGGCAAGAGCAACCGGCGCAACAATCGCAACAAATTTAGATGATTTATCTCCAAAAGATTTGGGAAACGCAGGAAAAGTTGAAGAAGTAAAAGTTGGTGATGAAGAATTAACTTATATTGTAGGATGCAAAAACCCAAAATCAGTAACAGTGCTAATCAAAGGAGGCACAGACCACGTAGTTGATGAAGTAAAAAGAGCAATGACTGATGCAATAGGCGATGTTGCTGCTGCACTAAAATCAGGAAAAGTTGTGGGCGGTGCTGGTGCTGTAGAAATTGAACTCGCAAAAGAGCTTAGAAAATTTGCAGAATCCTTATCTGGGAGAGAACAGCTAGCAGTGCAAGCATTTGCAAATGCAATGGAAGTAATTCCTCGAACACTTGCAGAAAATGCAGGACTTGACCCAATAGATGTTTTAACAGAATTAAAAGCAGCACATGACAAAAAACAAAAATGGGCAGGAATTAATGTAAACACCGGAAAAGTAGTTGATAGTTGGAAAGAAGGGGTGCTTGAGCCACTAAAAATAAAAACACAAGCAGTAAGTTCAGCATCTGAGGTTGCACAAATGATTCTCCGAATTGATGACGTAATCGCAGGAGGCTCAAAAGGAGCAGGAATGCCTCCAATGCAAGGCGGAATGCCGCAAATGGATGGCGGCGGATATTAAATGTCTGGAAAACTCGAAAGAATAACACTTGGAAAAATAGAAGACGTAGTGGCAGAAAAATCTGTGCAAATGCCGGTATGGTTGGGTGAAGTAACTATACAAGAAAGAGCATTTTCTTTTAACAGTTTGAAATTAATAATGCGAGATCAAGTTTTGGCCGTGCCTGTTCCACTAAGAGAACAAACAGTTGACATAATGGATAAATTTTTAAGAGTAATTGACACATATCTTGCAGAAAAAAAACAGTATTTAGCACAAATTTCAGAATTAGGCACGAAGTGGCCTGATATTAAATATGTTAAAGGGGAATTGTATCAAGAATAAAATTTTAAATGATTTTGGTGCTCTATGACTTATTCTTTTCAAAGAATCACATTTGGAAATATAGCAGATATTGATGAAGTCGCACTTATTGGGAGTGTTGAACTTGCTCAAGCGCAACCAGAAATTCAAATGATTGGAAATGCGAAATTTGAGCGAAGAATAATTGAGAAAAAAAGAATCAGACTAATAACACCTGCCAAAAATGATGATGTGCCATTCAAATATTTAGGCAAAGTAGCAACAATAGATGAATTCTTAGAAAGGGTAGATAATTATTTGCTGGCAAAAGGGCAATATCTTGCGCAGGTTCGTGAGTTATGCCAAGCAGACAGAATTTTTGGGCACAGCATTTGTGGAATATTGTACACGCTCAAATAGTTGTCAAGAACCATTTGTTAAAGTTTTGTTAAATCAAATGGCATTTATTTTGTATCTTGTGCGCTTCTTGACATCTCATGAATTCCACAGCACTAACATAGTCAGAATTCGAGAGATTTAAATATATCTAACCACTCTTTTTCTTGCTATGGACATCAAATCACTTGCGAGAAAATGGGCACTGCAAAATGCATTTAAATATAGTGGGCAAGCAGAAATCGGGGCAGTAGTTGGAAAATTAATTTCTCAAGATCCTGCAATAAAAAAAGAATTAGGCAAATTAATGAAGCAAATTAAAGAAATAGTAGATGAGGTTAATTCAATTTCTGCCCAAAGACAAAAAGCAGAACTTGAAAAAATAGCACCAGAACTTTTAGAAGAAAAACATGAAACACAAGAAAGAGTCCTCAAACCATTGCCAAATGCAGTCAAAGGAAAAGTAGTGATGAGATTTGCCCCCAGTGCATCAGGGCCATTGCATATTGGGCATGCGTATACAGGCTCGCTAAATTCAGAATATTGCAGGTTATACGACGGCAAATTTATTTGGAGAATGGAAGATACTGACGCTGATAAAACAGACCAAATAGCATATAAATTACAGCCAGAACAAGCAAAGTGGCTAACCAAAAATAATGTGGCAGAATTTATTGTACAATCAGACAGGCTCCACACCTATTATGATTATGCAGAAAAAGCAATAAGTAAAGGATATGCATATGTTTGCACATGCACAGCAGATGATTTTCACGTTCTTGCAAACAGCAAAAAAGAATGCCTTTGCAGGAATTTACCAGTAAAAGAAAATCTTAGCAGATGGGATAAAATGTTTTCGCAATACGCGCCAGGAGATGCAGTTGTTAGAATTAAAACAGACATGAAGCATCCAAATCCTGCAATGCGAGATTGGCCTGCGCTTAGAATAAATCACACAAAACATCCAAGAGTAGGAACAGAAGAAAAAGTTTGGCCATTGATGAATTTCGCAGTAACAATAGATGACCATGAAATGGGAATAACACACGCAATACGCGGAAAAGAGCACATGGATAATGAAAAAAAGCAAAAATATCTTGCAGACTATTTTGGCTGGAAAATGCCCACCAATTTGTATTTAGGCAGAATAAATTTTGAAGGGCTGGAAATATCAAAAACAAAAACAAAAGAAAAAATAGCAAGAGGAGAGTATACTGGGTGGGATGACATAAGACTTCCATTTTTGGCTGCCCTAAAAAGAAGAGGATATTTGCCTGATGCATTTATTAATTGGGCGATAGATATTGGAGTCACAGAAACAGACAAAACAATTACCGCAGAAGATTTTTTTAAATCACTAAATCATTTTAACAGAGTAATAATTGAGCCAAATGCGAATAGATATTTTTTTATTTGGGACCCTGTAAAAGTAAAAGTTGAAAATGCACCAAAACAAAGCGTGAGCCTTGACTTGCACCCAAATTTTCCACAAAAAGGAAAAAGAAAGTTCAAAACAGATGATGAATTTTATTTAACTCGAGATGATTACGAAAACCTGAAGCAAAATAAACTTTATAGATTAATGGACTGCCTTAATTTTGAGAGAAAAAAAGATAAATTATTGTTTGAATCACAAAAATACGAAGATTACAAAGAAAAAGGAGAAGCAATAATGCACTGGCTGCCTGCAAATGAAAAATTAGTTGAAGTTGAAGTATTAATGCCTGATGCAACACTAAAAAAAGGATTCGCAGAAAAAGAAGTTTTACAATTAAAAGTCGGAGATATAATACAATTTGAAAGATTAGGGTTTTGCAAACTTGATGAGAAAAATAATGCAAAATTAATATTTTGGTATGCGCATAGATGATTAAATGGAAAACCAAAACCAAGAAAATTTAGAAATTGGAACGCTTGTAAAGGCTCTTGCAATACGAATGGGCATAATTGCAGGAATTGCTGTTTTGACTTTTTGCGGCATGAAATGCGCACAAACTTATGGTTTAAAAGATAAACAATATGATAAACCAATTCAACAAGGGTATTTGCTTGAATCTGATAAGTATATTTGCAAAAAAATAGATTAATTATTCTTTTTAAAAACTGGTTTTTTTGATGAAGACTCATTAGCTAATTTTAAAATTTGGTCTTTAAAATAATTAATTTTTGAAGTAAGAATTAGCAATTTGTCTTTTTCATCATCGCTTTTTGCTTTGATTTTTCTTCTCAAGCCTTCAAGATGAGACAACGATTTTTTTATTTCACTAACTTCTTTTTCTTTGCAAAGTTCAAATTTTGCTTTTTGAATTGAGTTGTTTTCAATTTCATTTATGCGGTCTGTTCTTGTTTTTTCTTCAGTTGGCGCAATTTCTGTTGGAGGTTCTGTGGTTTTTTGCTCAGTTGAATTTTCTTTTGGAGAATCTATTATGAAGCCGCCCTCGCGCAAAGCAGTTAAAATGTTTACTTCAAGATTAGTTATTTTGCTTTGCGTGGTTTTCGCGCTTATTTTTTTTAAATCTTTAATTTCTTCATGAATTTTTTTGAAAGCATCTCGCCTATTGTTTATTTTTTTATTTGCTTTGGCAATATATTTTAGTAAAACTCCTGCTTTTTGAATATCAAAATCAAAGGTCATATCAAATTCCAAAAAGTCTTTTTTTTGGGGGTGCAAATGGAGGTGGGCTTTGAGGCGGCCTTGGAGACTCAAAAGGAGGAGGCGCTATTCTTTGCATTTCGGCCATTTGGCGTGAGGGCAGTCGTGGAGGAAAGGGCGAAGTTTGCTGTGCTGCTTGCATTAATTGAGGCGCAGAAAATAGTGGCTGAGCAAATGCTTGCTCTTTTTTTTCAGATATTGTAATTCCCTTATTTTCCAAATCATCTCTAAAATCTTTGACTAAATCTGCTAGTGCAACAATGCCTTCTGCAATTTCTGAATTTTGCTCAAGAATTTTGTTCATTTTTTCGGCAAGAGGGCGCATTTTTTCTTGAAAACTTAAACCCCCTTCTTCAGTTTTAAGATTTCTGCTGGTTTCATCAAAAATATTAATTAGTTTGTCAAGTTTGTTATTTAGCTCATTAATCGAAACATGCATTCTTTTTGAAGGAGCAATTTCAAATTCTTTTGCTTTTTTAAGTTCGTCTCTTAAATCTTTGACTTCTTTTTCAGCAATAATTTCGTAGTCTTCTTCTGCATTGTTTTGTGCAACAGTATTTAGGTTATCATCAAATTTGTCAGGCAAAGCCATGTTATCACCGCTTTTTTTCTAAATAAATTTTTTTGGTTAATGTACTATTTGCAAATTATATTATTATGTTTAAGCTCGTTATTATACTTTATAAATTTTTCTGTGTATTTTCTAAGTTATACATGGCATAAAATAGAATAAAAGAAAGAAAAAAAATTAAAACTTTTTTTAGAAGTTTGTATATGGTTTAAATGGATGTGCGCCCTGTCTTCTGCAGTATACTAATGCAGTGTGTGAGCATGTGTTTTGGTCTCTGCCTTTTTCGCAGTTGACTGAACAGTGTCTCATTCGTTCTCTTGTGCATTCATCAGGTGATGAATAAACCTTATTTATTGGCTTTAAGCAGTCTGCTTTTGGTACATCTGTTAATGTTACCTTTCTTAAAGCTTTATTTGCTTTTACTGCTTTGTTAACACAATAATCTACACAAAAGCCTTTTCTTTGGTTTTTTTGTTCGCAAATTTCTCTTACTTTTCTGTTAAAATCTTTTGATTTCAAGTCTTCTGCGTTTACTTCAGTAAAGCACTGGGTTGGGGCTGGCCTTAATCCTGCGCTAAATCCTTTTTCGAATGTAGGCAAAATGTTTGGGCCAATTGCGGCTGAACCAGGACCTAATGTTTTTACTGCTCCATATACTGTTGTTGCTGCAAGTGTCAAAATAAGCACTGCAAATATACTAATTAATCTATTTTTGTTTTCCAAGATGACCACCTCCTCGTGTATCTTGATAGCTTATAAATGCGATTCAACGCTATAGTAATATAAAAACGTTTCGTTTTATGATGCTGTTGTGTGTTTTGTTTGGTGTTTACATGATTGTTTTGATAGTAAATAGTGTGATTGCTTTAATAGTAAAATAATAGAAAGAATAGAAAGAAATAATAACCCCTGGTTATTCACGCTCCTAAAATGGAACAAAAAACAACAACAGAAAAGAAATTTAGTAAATTTGCAACAACAACACTTATGGTTTTGGTACTTGTGCTTCTTGCCACAGGAATATATACTGCAATGCAGTTAAAAAATCTTGGCAAAACAGAAAAACAAGAACAAATACTGCTTCCAGAAATAGATTTGTATAAAATAGTTCCATCAAATTGCAATGAATGTTTTTCTATTGATATTGTTGAAAAATTTGTTCAAGAGTCATCAAATGCGAAAATAATAAATACAAAAATATTCAAAACAAACACACAAGAAGCAAAAGATTTCATAAAAAAATATAATCTTTCAAGACTGCCTGCAGTTATTCTTTTGGGCGAGGTAAATAAACTTAATATTCAAAATTTTGAAAAAGTAGATGACGCGTTAGTATTTGATGATTCGCCACCAGTATATTTTGAAGTTGCAACAGGAAAAATAAAAGGCAAAACTGCAGCAACAGTAATTTATGATTCAGAATGTGAAGATTGCCTTGATTTGCAAATCTTAGTATCACAACTAAAACAACTAGGTGTTTACTTAACAAATAAAACTGTGAATTATCGCACAACAGAAGGTAAAAATCTTGTCGCACAATACAAAATAAAAAAATTACCATCACTACTTTTATCCAAAGATGCTTTGGAATATGCACAAATCAAAAATGTGTGGGCGCAGGTAGGAACTCAAGAAACAGATGGTACACTTGTAATGCGAATGATAAATCCGCCTTATTTTGATGTGCCTGCAGGACAAATTCAACAAATCCCTTATGTTGTTTATTTAAGCGACAAATCTTGTGCTAAATGCTATAATGTGAGCTTGCACAAAAATTTGCTTGAAAACAATTTTGGAATGAAGTTTAGTGAAGAAAAATTTGTTGATGTTTCAAGCAAAGAAGGCGCAAAATTAGTTTCAAAATACAAAATTACAAAAGTGCCAACAGTAATAATATCTTCGGAAGCAGGAGCATATAATAATTTTAAAGAATTATGGAAAACTGTTGGTGTTGGAAGCAATGATGGCAGCTTTGTTTTTACAAAGCTTGATTTGTTAGAAGGAATGTCTTATAAAGACCTAAAAACAAAAACTGTTGTTACAGTTGAACCAAAAACTGCAAAATAGGAGGAATTATCATGAAAGAAAATAAAACATTAAAATATTGCGCAATTATTGCAAGATTTTTACTTGGGCTTGTTTTTTTTGTGTTTGGATTCGGGTATTTTTTTATGGGTGATATGCCAATTGATGTTAAAACACCTGCAGGGCAGTTTGCAGCAGGACTTTTGGCAACAGGGTATTTTTTCCCATTCTTAAAAATTGTTGAAGGAATTGCAGGATTAATGCTGTTTTTTAAAAGAACAACACCTTTGGCATTGTTAGTGCTTGCACCAATTATTATTCAAATAGTGCTGTTTGGAATATTTCTTGATCAATCAGGACTTCCGGTAGGCTTTTTGTGCGCTGTTTTTGCAGTATTTCTTGGATGGTACAATTGGGACAAGTACAGCAAATTGTTTGAAAAATAGCAATATTTTATTTTTATATTCTTATTTCTTCAACTTCTCTTAGAATATCATCTGCATTCTTTGGAGCATCAATTACTACTGCTTCTTTTCCACAATAGGGGCAAAGTTGCGGAGTAAAATTTCTGCTAAACTTCCAATTACAAGCATTACATTTATATTTTTGCCTTTGCGCAACAGGCGGTGCTGATTGTCTCATAAGTATTATTTGCCAATAGTTGTATTTAAAGATTATTGAATTGCAGTAGATGATAAAATATTTAAGCCCGAAGATTATTCTTTAATTATGGCAAAAGGAATAATGTTGGTATCAATACTTATGTTTTTAGGGTTACTTCTTGTAATATTTCAAGGAAATGGCGTAAAAGGAATGATGTCTTATTATTTTTTAGAAAAAGGATATGTTTGCGAAGGCAATTATTGTTATCAATGCACAATAAATGATGTGCCTTGTTTGTGTGCGCAAGAAACTTGTTTATGCGGGGACAAAACAGTTGATAAAAAAATGTGCACTGTAAAAATGCTTTGGAAAAGAAGTAATTAGGGATTAAAGTTTCTTAAACTCATCAAGCATTTCTTTAATAACATCAAAACCCTTCTGCCAAAATTCTTTTTGAGTTATGTTAATTCCTAATTCTTGCAGAATTTTTTGAGGGGATTCAGATCCACCATAAGACAAAAATTTAATGTATTTGGGAACAAAACTTTTGCCTTCTTCAAGATACATTTTGTATAATGAAAGGGTCAAAAGATTGCCAAATGCATACGCATAGCAATAAAAAGGAGTGTGAAAAATATGCGGAATGTATATCCATTCATTTTCAAAATCTTTTGGAACTTTAATTTTGCCAAACTGCTCTTTTAATTGCTTTTTGTATTCTTTTGAAATTTCATTTATTGTTGCGTTTTTTGGAATCATTTCATGCGCAATTTTTTCAAATAAAATAAAATAAGTCTGCCTTATTACTGTTGCATAAATATCATCAAGCTTTCCTGCAATTAAATGTTTTTTTAATTTAGGGCTATTTTCTTTTTTTAACAATGCGCTTGTCACAATTAACTCACCAAAAACAGATGCAGTTTCTGCCAAAGGCAGGGGAGGATGAAAAGTGAAAATTGTTCTATCTGAAACAAGCAAATCATGAACTGCATGACCTAATTCATGCGCCATAGTAATAACATCATCACTTGTTTGAGTGTAGTTTAGTAAAACATAAGGGGTATCTTTTGGAGAAATGCCCATGCAATAAGCACCAGCGCGCTTATTTTTGCCAAGCGCCCAATGAATGTGATTTGTATCAAATACTTTTTTTGCAAGAGCGCCTATTTGAGGTGAAAATTGGTTGAAGTTTTCCAAAACAATTTTTGATGCATCTTCAAAAGAAATTTTGGAATCATCTTTTTCAAGAGGTGCGTAAATGTGGTATCTGCTCATTTTTTTAAGCCCTAAAGCTTTTGCTTTTAATTCAAAATATTCTTGAAACAAATGCCTGTTTTGCCTGCAAGTTTCAAGCATAGTATTAATTGCTTCATCAGGCAAATCATTTGATTTATTTCTAACATTTATCGGGCTTGAATAATTGCGCAACTTTAAGCATTCATTGTTCCAATCACGCACAACATTAAAATAAATTTCGCCAAGCACATCTTTATTTTTCTTGTAAACTTTCCATAATGCTTTGTAGGATTCCTCTCGTAATTTTTCATTGCTACCTTTTGCATGGGTGATGAGTTCGCTTACGCCTAATTTTTTTCTTTGGCCATTAACTTTTAATGGAAACACAAATGAGCTTGTTATTATGTCGTATAGTTTGTTAAACGCTTCAATTCCTGTTATATCCTTTAAATTGATTATTTGTTCTTCTTTTTCTTGCAAAGAATGCGCTTTTAATTTTCTCATATGTTCAAGAAAATAATGATTTTTGCCTGAGTCTTTAATTAATTTTTCTGCTAATGAATCATCTATATTTTTAAACCAAAGTGAAAAAAATAAAATTTTATTTGAAACATCTGCTAAAAGCGCATCAATTCTTGACAGATAAGATTTTGCTTCTTGATTTGTGGTGTCTTGCGAGAACCACAATTCACCATACGCACTAAGCCTGCTTTCAATTAAGTTAATTTCCTCTAATTCTTTTAGCATTAGGTTAAATTCACTTTCTGAAATATTGTTGTTTAATTTTGATCTTTTTTTCTCAAAAGCATTAACTTTTGAATTTAAATCAGAAATTATATTTTCAAATTCAGGCCCACTGTGTGATGCGAGCAAGTCTTTTAGATTCCAAATTCCTTCCATTTCAAATGCTTTTTGGATTAGAACTTAAAAATTTAACTAATTTGAATGAAAAAAATGTAAAAATAAAAAAAATTTAGAATTATTTCTTTTTATTTGGCTTGAATATTTCTGAAAGCTTTTCTTTTCTGTCTTGCTTGATAGATTTTATTTTGTCTTTAGCTTCAGCGCGTGTTTCTTTGACGCTTTTCTTTGCTTCAGTTTTTATTGCTTTGATTTCTTTTTTTGTTGCATCTGATTTTTTTAATTCTTCAACTTTTGATTTTGTTTTGGCAATTACTTCTTTAATTTCTACTTTGTTTTCTTCTTTAACTTCTTTTATTTGTTTCTTTGCTTCAGTTTTAACTTTTTTTGCCTGATTCTTTTTTTCCATTACTTTTTTCAAAGCTTCTTGCCTGTTTGATTTTGCGGGAGCTTTGCCTGAAGTTATTGCTTTATTCACGCCAGTTGTTTTTGTTGCATCGCTGCTGGGTTGTGTATTTGTTGTCGCAGTCTCTTGCGCTGAGATAATTGGCAGACTTAAAACAAGCATGGCCAAAAGCATAACTATTATTTTGTTTAATCTCATATGTTCACCTCCTAAAGTGAATAATTAAATTTGTAGAATTTTAGTGTTTATAAGCTTTATTAAAATAGAGATTATCGTGATTTATTTTTCTTTTAGGCCAAGAGCAGACAAAACTTTTTGTGTGTCTGAATAAAAAGGCTCGAGAAAAGTGTGTTCGTTAGAATATGTTTTGTTTCTTAAATCAAGTTTTGCAACTCTTAATTGGCCAGAATTATACACTGCTGCAAAATGAGCTGAAGGCAGATACATAAGAATTGCACCAATAGCTTCAACATCAGGATGAGCGCGATCAAAACATAAGTAAACTTTGCCAACTTCAGGTTTTTCTCCACTATATTTTCGTTCTCCATTTGGCAAAGAGACATAAAGTGACTTCACGGCAGATTCTAATATTACTTGTAAATCAATTGAGTGCTGTGCAAGTTTGGTTATATCATCGAGACTTTTTCTTATTTTTTCTAAAGGATAACATATTTGTTCTGCGCGTTGGATTTCATCAGTCATAAAGCTAAAAATTTGTGTTGCAGTTATAAAGCTTTTGACAAATATTTAATTGAAGTATGACTGCGAGAGGCAGGATTGTGAACCAAACTTTTTTGCAAAAAAACTTGATCAAAAATGCAGGCTAAAGCCCACTTTGTATAAATTACACTCTGTATAAATTAACAATGCAGGAGGCCGGATTTGAACCGACGAACCCACTAAGGGACGGGATCTTAAGTCCCGCGCATTTGACCAGGCTCTGCCACTCCTGCAAAACGAACAATGAACAAGTGATTTTCTTTTTAAATCTTTACAAAAAACAATGATTTAAAAATTATTTTTGAATACTGCGTGGCTAACGCAACATATAGTTTCGCACTGTGATGCAGTTCAAATTATATAATTTGCAGCATAATACAATTTGTTCATCTGAGCGTTCAGTTAGTCTTTTGGGTAATGTCTTGTGGAATTCTGTATTCTTCCCAACGAACTTGTTTATTTTCGATTACTTCTTTTAGTTTTTTCTCAACATCGCTTGTTTTTGATTTGCCACTTTTGACTTCAACAAAAATAACTTCTGTTGGCTCTTTTAAGTCAAGCCCTTTGAAAACAATAAAATCAATTGGTTTACCGATGAATTTTACCTCAGATGGACTGTGCGCAAAGTTGGGTAAATATGGCGCTAGTTGCTCGCTAAATTGGCCGCATAGCACTGCGCGAGACTGTTTAATTGCTGTTTCTCGGATATTGGGCACTTTACTTGCCCATTCATGATTTATTTTTGATCTTGCAAAAATGTAGCCAACTAAAAACCCTATTGAAATTACGAGAATTAAAGTCAATGCACTTGAAAATTCCATTTTAATCAGGAACAAACACAACTGTTTTAATAACCCTGTGGTCTGAAAAACCAACTTTTATTGTTTCAACATCAGTTGTCTTTATATCTGGTGAGACGAAAATATAATCAATCATTCTATTTGGCTTTTGAGGATAAGTGTGGTATCTGCCATCATCAATATCTTTTTGATTAAACGGGTCAACGTGCATTGTGCTTTTAAACAAGCCAGAATGCCTAAGAAAACGCATAGTGTAATCTTTTCTGTAATCATCTGGAAAAACTTCTTCAACTTTATTCGTGACTGCTTGCATTATTTTGTCAACCAATTTGTTTGTTTTTGTGGCTTCTTTTTCATCACTGTCAATAAAGCCATGTCTTTTTTGGCTATACAGCGGAACAGTATTCAAGTCGCCCATAAAAATGTAGGAATCCCCGCAGGATTTGTGAAGAGGCAAAATATTTTCTTTGAAATATTTTATTATGTCTAGTGCGTTTGTGTTTCGCAAAGTCCTAAAACTTGTGCTAAAATGAGTGCAAACAACATGCAAAAACTTATTGTTTGGCAAATTATGAATAGCGTGAATGAATTTCTTTGAGCCTATTTGGGTTGTTAAACATTCAAATAAATTACTGTGCTCAAAACTTATGTTTTTGCTAAAATGCCTATCTATTGGAAATCTTGAAAGTACAGCATTACCAGTATTTGCAGTATACAACCACGGTGCGGGAGAAGTGTAGTTTTGGCCGTAAAAAGAATGGAAATTCAAGCGCTCAGAGAGATATTTTGGCTGGTTAATTCTTGCGCTCCAATGGGTACATTTGTCAATTTCTCCCATGCCAATAATATCTGCATTGTGCTCTTTTATTAAAGAAACCATTTCTTCAAGATTTTGCTGATTATTTGGCGGATGAAGAGTTAAGTGGTGGCGCCAATATTTTGCAAAATTCATAGTATGCGCACCACGAAAATTGGCAGTGTTAGAATACATCAGGGTTAGCTTCATGCTTTATTTTATTTGTCAGTTTTGTGCTTTAAAAACATTGTGACAAACCTATACACTTACTTGCCACAAAAATTGTATGAACAGAAGTCGCCCTTTATTTTTTTGTTAAAATAACTAAAAATGTTGCCACTTGAGTTAGAAACAAGCAAAGGCTTTTCCAAACTAATATCGAAACTATTAGTTATGCTAACATTAAAAGAATTAAAAAGTTTTATTCCTGCCCTATTTCGAAGCAAAGTAATTTTGTCAAACACAATATTTGAAGAATTACGAATAACAATCCCAACATCATAATTAACAATTCTGCAATCATGTAGCGTGACGTTTTTTCTGTCTTCAATTAAAAATCCCGTTGCTTTTCCAAATAAATTTCCTTGTAAAACTGCAGAACTGCAATCAATATCAATATTGTCTTTTGAAACAATTAGCCCGTTTTTAATTCCAAAATTTTCCCCGCATAAACGCAATGTTTCATTAATGTCTTGGCTATAAATTGGACGAGTGCATTTTCCAGAAACCAGTTGAGTAGAAATCAGAGTTAAAACAATAAATATGAGCAAAAATGAAGTTTTCATAAATTTTGGCTTGAAATACTTCTATTAAAGCATTTATTTGAACAAAACACTATTTTGTGATGTCTATTCTGCACTTTAATTGCATTATTGTGGGCTATTGAGTTCATAATTGTTATAAATGGATTTTACAAAACAAAAATTATGTGCGCAATAATAGGATACAAAGGTTTGCAAAATGCAAATGAAATAGTAATTGAAGCACTCAAAAAAATGCAATATCGCGGCTATGATAGCTTTGGAATTTCTGCAATTTGTAATGGCAAAATAAAAACGCATAAACAAGTTGGCAAAGTTTGTGATTTTTTTGCGCAAAAATTAATGTTTGAGCAATCAGGTGAAGCAATAGGACATACGAGATGGGCAACACACGGGGCGGTGAGTGAAAAAAATGCACATCCTCATTTATCAACAGATGGCAGGTTTGCACTAGTTCACAACGGCATAGTTGAAAATTACCAAGAACTCAAAAACAATTTAATAGAAAAAAAATATTTTTTCAAAACACAAACAGATACTGAGGCAATAGTTTATTTAATTGAAGAGCATTTAAAAAAAGAAGAATTGCGCGCAGCAATATGCGCTGCATTTGGCCAAATAGAGGGAAGAAATGCTATTGTTGTTTTAGATTTGAAAACAAAACAAATAATTTGTGCAAAACAAGGCTCTCCTTTAATTGTTGGGCTTGGAGCAAACGAAATATTTGTTGCATCTGATCCGACAGCATTTATTGACAAAACAAGATCCGCAATATTTTTAGAAGACAATGAATGCGCAATAATTAATGAAGGACTTGAAATTTTGGATATTAAATTTGGCAAAATTAAACCACAAAAAATAGAACATATTGATTGGACGCCAGAACAAGCAAAAAAAAGCAGTTATTCTCATTTTATGCTAAAAGAAATTTTAGAACAAAAATTCACAATAAAACAAGCAATAATACAAAACGAAGATAAAATAAAAGAAATTGCGCAGGAAATAAATAATGCATTTGGAACATATGCTGTTGGCTGCGGAACTGCAGGCAAAGTTTGTCTTGCAGGAACATACTTTTTTTCAGAAATCGCAAATAAACACATCAATTTTGCATTTGGCTCAGAATTTTCTAATTATCGCCATTTTTTAAAAGACAAATCTTTGTTGATTGTAGTTTCACAAAGCGGAGAAACAGCAGACACAATAAAAGCAGTGCAGACAATGAAACAAAAATCAGGAAAAGTAATCTCAATAATTAATTCAGTTGGCAGTACAATTGCTAGAATGTCTGATAAGTCTTTGCTTGTAAATTGCGGCCCAGAAATTGCAGTTTGTTCAACAAAAGCAACAACTGGCCAGCTAGCAATAATGCTTTTACTAGCATATTCTTGTGCAGGGAAATATGCAGAAGGTAAAGAAATTTTAAATAAAACTGCAAATTTAATTACGCAAATGATTAATGATGAATTTGATTTAAAAATAATTAATCTTGCAAAACAAATAAAACAATGGGAAAGCATTTATGTAATTGCAAGAGGAGTAAATTACCCAATTGCGCTTGAATCTGCAATAAAAATACAAGAAGTAAGCTACTTGCATGCAGAAGGGTTTGCGGGCGGAGAATTAAAACACGGCCCAATTGCTTTAATTTCAAAAGGAACACCTTGCATTGTTTTTGCGGCAAACGATTCAGTGAAAAAAGAAATACTAAGCAATGCAATGGAAGTAAAATCAAGAGGCGGATTTATAATAGGGGTTGCCCCGCAAAATAATGAAATATTCGACGTACACATAAGTGTTCCTGATGTGGGGATTGCTTCCCCAATAGTTAATATAATTCCAATGCAGTTGCTTGCGTATTATCTTGCAATAGAAAAAGGATATGATCCTGACAAGCCAAGAAATCTTGCAAAATCTGTGACTGTTTGTTAAGTCTGTATTTAGAATACATAATCATTAAATATTTGCACAATTGTAAAATATTTATGAAACAAGATTCAGAGTTGATTTTTAGAGCGTATGATATTCGCGGAAATTATTCTTCACAAATAAATGAAGAGCTCGCGTATCGAGTTGGGCTAGCAGCAGTTTTATTTTTAAAATCAAAAAGAATAATTGTTGGCAGAGATTGTAGAAACAGCTCAAAAGATTTATCAGATTCGCTTATTCGTGGAATAACAGATCAAGGCGCAATTGCTATAGATATTGGCCTTTGCTCAACACCAATGGTGATTTTTGCTTCAAAAGACTGTGATGCAATTATGGTGACTGCATCTCATTTGCCTGCGCATAAAAATGGATTTAAAATTTTTAAAAAAGGCGCAACACCAATAGGGCAGGAAAATGGGCTGTTAAAAATAAAAAAAATGTGTGAAAACAAATTCGCACCTTCAAAGAAAAAAGGTGAAATTCAAAAAGAAGATTACTTGAATGAATATGTCGCGCATGTTCTAAAATTTGCAAAAAATACAAAAAAACTAAAAATAGTAGTTGATGCAGGCAATGCTATGGCAGGCTATATCTTGCCATCTATTTTTAATAACTTGCCCTGCGAAGTTGTGCGGCTGTTTTTCGAACTAAATGGAAATTTTCCAAATAGGAATCCTGACCCTTTTGAACTTGGCGCAACAAATGCACTTGCCGAATTGGTAAAAAAACAAAAAGCAGACTTTGGTGCAGCATATGATGCAGATTGCGATAGAATAATATTTGTTGATGAAAAAGGAAATATTGTTTCTTCTGATATTTTGCTTGCAATTCTTGCACAACAACTAGTTGGCACAAAAAAAGAAAACATTGTTTATGAACTAACTTGTAGCAAAATAGTGCCAGAAACAATAAAAGTTTTAGGAAGCAACCCAATAATTTGCAGAACAGGCCATACATTTATTCAACAAATGATGCAAAAGAAAAATGCATTATTTGGCGGAGAGCGAAGTGGGCATTATTTTTACCGCGATAATTTTTTCGGAGATTCTGCAGACATAACTCTCATGCATGTTCTTTGCTTGCTTTCAAAAACAAACAAAAAATTATCAGAATTAAGCGCACAATTCAAAAAATATTATAGTGCGCAAGAAACATTTTTGACTTCGAATAAATTTGAATTAATAAAAGAATTTGAAAAATTATTCTCAAAACAAAAAATGAGCAAAATTGATGGCGTGACTGTTGAATTTTCAGACTGGTGGTTTAATATTCGAGCATCAAATACTGAGTCTGAAATTAGGCTAACAGTTGAAGCAAAAAATAAATTAAGATTTGAGGAAAAAATCAAAGAATTGCGCACGATTGTTAGAAAATATTGCACGCCCCAACAACATTTATAAACCCGCCACACATTTTTGTGACGAATGGCACGCAAAAAAAAGGAAGAAGTGGCAGCAGGTAGCGAAACTGAAGATACTTCTAAAATTGTTGAACAAAAATCACACGAAATATTAGAATTAACAAAAAATAGCCAAGATGTTATTTCTGCACAGCCAGAAATAAATATAGGTATGGCAGGACATGTTGATCATGGCAAAACAACACTTGTTAAAACTCTATCAGGGAAATGGACAGATACACACTCAGAAGAAATCAAAAGAGGAATTACGATAAGGTTAGGCTATGCAGATGTTATTTTTTATAAATGCCCTAAATGTGAGGGCAGTGAAGCGTATTCTGTATTTCCAAAATGTCTAAAATGTGAAAGCCAAACAGTCGCACAAAAAAAAATAAGCCTTGTTGATGCTCCAGGACATGAAAGCCTTATGGCAACAATGCTTTGCGGTGCAAACATAATGGATGGTGTGTTGTTATTAATTGGCGCAAATGAAACCTGCCCACAACCACAAACAAAAGAACACTTAACTGCATTAGAAATAGTTGGAATTCAAAACATAATTGTGCTTCAAAATAAAATAGATCTTGTAAGCGATGAACAAGCGCAAAAAAATTACAAAGAAATAAAAGAATTTTTGAAAGGAACAAAATATGAAAATGCACCAATACTTCCAATATCTGCTATGCACGGAATAAATATTGATTTGCTAATTGAAACAATACTGCAAACGTTTAATGTTCCTGCAAAAGACAAAAATAAAGATCCGTTAATGTTTGTTGCAAGAAGTTTTGATATTAACAAGCCAGGAACAAATCCTGCATCAATGAAAGGCGGTGTTCTTGGTGGAAGCCTAAAACAAGGAAAGCTTGTTGTTAATCAAGAAATAGAAATCCTTCCAGGATATGAAGTTGAAGAAAAAAACCAAAAAATATGGAAGCCAATTAAAACAAAAATAACAGGATTAATGACTGGAGGCCAGCCTGCAACAGAAGTAATTCCGGGTGGATCAATTGCAGTAATGACTGAGCTTGATCCTTCAATAATTAAATCAGACAAATTAACAGGCGCAATTGTAGGCGTTCCTTTAAAACTACCCAAAGTATGGTACGAATTTACATTAGAGCAACATTTGCTTCAAAGAGTAGTTGGTGCAAAAGATAACCTTGTTGTTGAACCTGTAAAAATGGGTGAAATGCTTATGCTTAATGTATACTCTGCTGCAACAGTTGGAATAGTAAAAGAATTAGGAAAGAATGTGATTAAATGCGCATTGCGAAGGCCAGTATGTGCAGATTTGGGAGCAAGAGTAACAATTTCTAGAAGTTTAGGGCAAAGATGGCGTTTAATTGGTTATGGAATTATAAAGCAGTGATGTTGGTGTAAAACTAAAACAAAAATCAATTGTTTTAGGCAGAGACAGTTTGAATTCTTGTTTTTTTGGCTTTGGTAGATTTTTGTTTAGTCCAGAAAATTTTTTATCTATCTTTCACCTGCCCTAAATTAATTGAAAATTTTCGAGGATTTTATAAACTCTTAAATAAATTCTTAGTTAATGCGAAATAATAAATCAATTAAACAAAAATTTCATGTCCTGCCTGAAAAACAAGGAGCAGGAGCAAAACTTTATGATGTGATTCTTGGAGGTCAAGATGGTGTTGTTAATATCTTAGGAATTGTTCTTGGAGTTGCAACAGCAACAAATGATGCGCGAATTGTTCTAATTTCTGGGCTTGCATCAACATTTGCAGAATCAATCTCGATGGGGGCAGTTGCTTACACTTCATCAAAAGCTGCACGAGATTATTATTACAGCGAGCGCGCAAGAGAAGAAAAAGAAATAAAAACAATGCCTCAAGCAGAAATTCAAGAAATAAGAGACATTTACGCAAAAAAAGGATTCAAAGGGCAACTGCTTGAAAAAATTGTCAAACAAATAACACAAAATAAAAAAAGATGGATAGAAACAATGATGGCAGAAGAATTAAAATTATCCCTTGAAAATCATTCAAATCCAGTAAAAGACGCTTTTATTGTTGGATTTGCGTCACTGGCAGGGTCATTAATTCCTTTAATTCCTTTTTTTTTAGTGCCAGTAAAACAAGGGATGTATTTTGCAGTTGTGCTATCAGTTGCAGTTTTATTTTTAACAGGCGCAATAAAAGCAAAAATAACAATTGGTGCATGGTGGAAAAGCGGCTTAGAAATGAGCGCAATTGGAATTACTGCAGCTTTGGCTGGATATTTGATTGGGTGGTTGTTAGGTGTTGCACCTTTTTGATTATATTTCTGGAACCCAAGTAAAATATTGGTTTATTTTATCGAATTTAAGCTTTTTTTTGCGTATTATTGAAGTGTAATCTAGCTATTATTTAGTGTAAATGTTATGTTGTTAAAAGCCACAGGTTATAACTATAAATAGAAAAGCTTAAATATTAATTAATTTACCAGTATACAAAAAGAGATACTGGTTGTTGTGGCTATGACAAAAAGAATTGCAGAAAAAAGGACGCCAAAAAAGAAGTTTGCAGAGATAAGAAAATTAATTCTTGATAATTTAAAATCAGGCCAAAAAACAGTAAATAAAATATCATCAGAAACACGAATCAATTGGAAAACAGTAGACAATCACATAATTTATTTGATAGGCAGAGGATACGTAAAAGAAGTATTTGTGTCACCATACGTAAAAATCTTTGAGCTTGCAGAACGCGGAAAAGAATTCTTAGCAATCAAAGGAGGAAAAACCAAATGAACATACTAATGTTTGGCTGGGAATTTCCTCCATTTAAAACAGGAGGCCTAGGAACTGCATGTTATGGATTAACAAAAGGATTGTCAAGAAACGGCGCAAAAGTAACTTTTGTTATGCCACTAGCACCAGAAGGAGCAGAATCTAGCTTTGTTAAAATAATTGGAGCAGACAAGTTATGGGGTGAAATAAAAATCAAAACAGTAGATTCTTTGCTAACCCCATATATGACTTCTCAAAATTACGAACAAAAAT
>ORJL010102787.1_pt1 | contig 22080 bp, 18 predicted proteins | sample 1779941 | NCBI WGS metagenome assembly ORJL01 (sample SAMEA104232317, study PRJEB22302) | groundwater metagenome | biome: forest; feature: aquifer; material: groundwater | place: USA | collected 2011-08-07 | depth 5.8 m
CCGCGCCCGCCCCCACCCCTCCTCCCTGTGGGTGCTGCCGGCCGGCTCCGCGCCGGTCTCCCCCTGCCACGCCAACGGCCGCGATATGCGCTCCAAGCCGATCGGCACGGGACCGTTCAAGGTCGTCGACTTCAAGCGCAATGAATCGATCAAGCTCGTCCGTAACCCCGACTACTGGAAGAAGGGCCGGCCCTACCTCGACGCCATCGACTGGAAGATCGTGCCCAACCGCAGCACGCGCATGCTGGGCTTCGTGGCCGGCGAGTTCGATATGACCTTCGACTCCGACGTCACCTTCCCGATGCTGGCCGATGTCAAGGCGCAGAAGGCCGATGCGGTCTGCGAGGCGCGCCCGAGCAACGTCAATACCAACCTGCTCGTCAATCGCGACGCTCCCCCCTTCGACAAGCCCGAGCTGCGGCGCGCCCTCGCCCTGTCGCTCGATCGGAAGGCGTTCAACGACATCCTGTTCCAGGGGCACGCGCTGGCCGGCGCGTCGATGCTGCCGCCGCCGGCCGGCGTGTGGGGCATGCCCAACGAGATGCTGGAATCCATGCCGGGCTTTTCGCCCAACCGCGAGAAGAGCCTCGCCGAAGCCCGGGCGATCATGGAGAAGCTTGGCTACACCAAGGAAACACCGCTCAAGATCAAGGTTTCGACGCGAAACATCGCGATCTATCGCGACCCGGCGGTGATCCTGATCGACCAGCTCAAGCAGATCCACATCGAGGGCGAGCTCGAGCCGATCGACACGACGGTCTGGTACACCAAGATCCAGAGCAAGAAGTACTCGGTCGGCCTGAACCTGACGGGGCTGGGCGTCGACGATCCCGACACCAACTTCTACGAGAACTTCCACTCGACGTCGGACCGCAACTACACGGCCTACAAGAATCCCGAAGTCGACAAGCTGATCGAGCAGCAGTCGGCGGAGACGGACCGCGAGAAGCGCAAGAAGCTGGTCTGGGAGGTCGAGAAGAAGCTCATCGAAGACGGCGCACGCCCCGTGATCAACCAGAACGTCGCCAACACTTGCTGGACGCCGGCGCTCAAGGGCCTCGTCCTCCAGCACAACAGCATCTACAACAGCTGGCGCTTCGAAGACCTGTGGCTCGACCGCTAGGCGCGCCCACCGGCCGCCGCTAGGGGACAACGATGGGCGCCTATCTCACCCGCCGCTTCCTGCTGATGGCACTGACGCTCTTCGGAATGTCGGTGCTCATCTTCGTGATGCTGCGCCTGGTGCCCGGCAACGTCGCCGACATCCTGGTCGATTCGGCCGGTATCGCCGACCCCAAGGAGAAGGCCAAGATCGCCCATGAGCTCGGTCTCGACCGGCCGATCTTCGACCAGTACCTCCATTGGATCGGCGGGCTGGCGCAGGGCGATCTCGGCTTCGCCTATGTGTCGGAACGGCCGGCGATCGAGGAGATCGCGCCGCGCATCCCGATCAGCGCCAAGCTCGCGGGCCTGGCGCTGTTCTTCTCGGCGATCCTCGGCGTGCCGCTCGGCGTCATCAGCGCGGTGCGCCAGAACACCGGCCTCGACTATTTCCTGCGCGTACTCAGCCTCAGCGGCCTGTCGCTGCCGTCGTTCTGGCTCGGCCTGCTGATCCTGATGGCGTCGGTCCAGTGGTTCGGCATGATCCCGATCTACACCAACGAGCCGCGAAGCATGTTCGATGAGTTCCTGCTGCTCAGCATTCCGGCCGCCGCGGTGGGCTTCCGGAGTTCGGCGTTGATCATGCGGCTGACGCGATCCTCCATGCTGGAGGTACTGCGCCAGGACTACATCCGCACCGCCCGCTCGAAGGGCGCGTCGCAGACCTCGGTGAACTACGACCATGCGCTGCGCAACGCGCTCCTGCCGGTGGTCACCATCATCGGCATCGAGGCGGCGTTCCTGGTCGGCGGCCTGATCGTCACCGAGACGGTGTTCAACATTCCCGGCGTCGCGCGGTTCCTCGTCGAGGCGATCCTGTGGCGCGACTATCCGATCGTGCAGAACCTGGTGATGCTGATCGCCTTCGTGGTGATCGTGGTGAATTTCCTGGTCGACATGGCCTACATGGCCCTCGATCCCCGCATCAAGTACGCGGACTGAGGCGAATATGGCCGTCATCAACCATGAGGCCGAGCTGTCCCGCGCCGGCGCCAACGTCACCGGCTGGGGGAGCCGCATTCTTTTCTTCACGCGCCGCTATCCGCTGGGGGCCGTCGGCGCGTTGATCGTGCTGCTGTTCGTGGCGACGGCGGTCTTCGCCAATTTCATCGCCCCCTACGACCCGACGGCCACCAATGCACGGGCCTCGCTCGCCAGGCCGGGCATCGCCTACTTCCTCGGCGCCGATTTCATGGGCCGCGACATGTTCAGCCGCATCGTCTTCGGCGCGCGCATCTCGCTCACCGTCGGTCTCGGCGCCACCCTGCTGGGCGGCGTTCTCGGTATCGCGATCGGCCTGATGTCGGGCTATCTCGGCGGCTGGTTCGACCTCGCCACCCAGCGCGTGATGGACGTCATGCAGTCGCTGCCGCTCCTGGTGATGGCGCTGGTCATGGCCGCCTCGCTCGGGCCGTCGCTGGAGAACACCATCATCGCCATCGCCATCCCCCTGGTGCCGACCGTGGCCCGCGTCGTGCGCTCCAGCACGCTATCCTTGCGCGAGCAGCCCTTCGTCGAGGCGGCGCGTGCCGTCGGCATGGGCGAAGTGCGCATCGCCGTGCGCCATGTCCTGCCCAACACGCTGGCGCCGCTCATCGTTCTCGGCACGGCGCAGCTCGGCTCGGCGATCCTGGTGGAAGCCTCGCTTTCCTTCCTCGGTCTCGGCATTCCCGAGCCGTATCCGTCGTGGGGCCGCATGCTGTCGGAATCGGCCGCCGAGTACGTGCGCACCGCGCCATGGCTGGTGATCTTCCCCGGTGTCGCCATCAGCCTCACGGTGTTCGGCACCAACCTGCTGGGCGATGCACTGCGCGATATTCTCGACCCGAGGCAGCGTACATGAGCTCTCTCCTCGAGGTCGAAGACCTCGGTACCTGGTTCTATACGCGACAGGGGATCGTGAAGGCCGTCGACGGCGTCGATTTTCAGGTCGCGTCGGGCGAGACCCTGGCGATCGTGGGCGAATCGGGCTGCGGCAAGAGCATGACGGCGCTCTCGTTGATGCGCCTGATCCCCGACCCGCCGGGCCGTATCGTCACGGGCGCCATCCGTCTCGGCGGCCGCGATCTCCTCAAGATCACCGAAGAAGAGATGCGCGGCGTCCGCGGCAACGAGATCTCCATGATCTTCCAGGAGCCGATGACCTCGCTCAACCCGGTGATGACGATCGGCAAGCAGATTGCCGAATCGTTGATCCTGCACCGCAACCTGGACCGCAAGGCGGCGCTGAAGCGCGCCGTCGAGATGCTGGACCTGGTACGCATTCCCGAGCCGGCGCAGCGTTCCAAGGAATACCCGCACCAGCTTTCGGGCGGCATGCGCCAGCGCGCCATGATCGCCATGCCGCTCGCGTGCAATCCCAAGCTGCTGATCGCCGACGAGCCCACCACCGCGCTCGACGTCACCATCGAGGCGCACATTCTCGAGCTCATCGTCGAACAGGAGGGCGAGTTCAGCGCGGCGGTTATCCTGATCACCCACGATCTCGGCGTGGTCGCCGAAACCGCCAAGCGCGTCATCGTCATGTATGCCGGCCGCAAGGTCGAGGAAGCCGAGGTCGGTGAGCTGTTCGCCCGGCCGCTGCATCCCTACACCGTGGGCCTGCTGGCCTCGATCCCACGGCTCGACCTGATGCGCGGCGAGGTCGAACGCCGGACCGAGCGCCTGCAGGAGATACCCGGCATCGTGCCGCCGCTGTTCGATCTGCCGCAGGGCTGCGCCTTCGCGCCGCGCTGCGACAAGGCTGATGACCTCTGCCGGCGCGAGCGGCCGGCCTACGAACAGAAGAGGACGGGCCATTGGGCGGCCTGCTGGCACTGCGATGCCTGAGTCCAACGTCCCCGTCCTCGAGGTCAAGGACCTCAAGAAGCACTTCCCGGTGAAAAAAGGCCTGCTGCGCCGCACGGTCGGTCAGGTCTATGCCGTCGACGGCATCAGCTTCACCATCGGGTCCGGCGAGACGCTGGGCCTGGTGGGCGAGAGCGGCTGCGGCAAGACCACCGCCGGTCGCACCGTGTTGCGCCTGACCGAGCCGACCTCGGGCTCGATCGAGGTCGCCGGCACCGAGATCACCGGCCTGTCCAAGGCCGATCTGCGGCCCTACCGGCGGCAGATGCAGATCATCTTCCAGGATCCGTTCTCCTCGCTCAATCCGCGCATGACGGCGGGCGACATCGTGGGCGAACCGTTGCTGGTCCATGGCATGTCGAGCCGCAAGGAGCGCCAGGACCAGGTTGCGGCCCTGTTTGCGCGTGTCGGCCTCAGGCCCGCGCAGATGAGCAACTACCCGCATCAGTTCTCCGGCGGGCAACGTCAGCGCATCGGCATCGCCGGCGCGCTGGCGCTGGGACCGAAGCTGATCGTGGACGACGAGCCGGTGCCGGCGCTCGACGTCTCGATCCAGGCCCAGGTGATCAATCTCCTGAAGGACCTGCAGCGCGAGCGGCAGCTTTCGTACCTGTTCATTTCGCACAATCTCGCGGTGGTCGAGCACATCAGCCACCAGATCGCGGTGATGTATCTCGGCCGCATCGTCGAATATGCAGACACGCGCTCGATCTTCACCCGCGCTCAGCACCCCTATACGGAGGCCCTGCTGTCGGCGGTGCCGGTTCCCGATCCGGCCATCAAGCGGCAGAAGCGGGTCCTGCAGGGCGACGTGCCGAGCCCGGTGAAGCCGCCGCCCGGCTGCCACTTCCACACCCGCTGCCCCTACGCCGTGGCCCGCTGCAGGATCGAGTCTCCTCCGCTGCGCGAAATCGCGCCGGGGCATCACGTTTCCTGTCATCTGCGCTAGAGTTGCTGCATTCATTCTCCTCTCCCCCGCTAGGGGGAGAGGACGGGTGAGGGGGTGACGAACATCGTCTGCTGGCCCCTCCCCCCCCTCCCCCCCCCCCCCCCCCGGCGGCGGGGGGAGGGGGGGGAGGGGCGTGACGAACATCGTCTGCTCCCCCTCACCTACCCTCTCCCCCTAGTGGGGGAGAGGGATAAGAGGGGGAGTGTGTCATGGCCGATTGGGATTACATCATCGTGGGCGGTGGTTCGGCGGGCTGCGTCCTGGCCAGCCGCCTGAGCGAGGATTCGACCGTCAAGGTGCTGCTGCTCGAGGCCGGCCCGCGCGACAGGTCGATGTGGATCGATATCCCGGTCGGCTTCACCAAGCTCCTGAACCACAAGTCCTACAACTGGATGTTCGAGATGGAGCCCGAAGAAGGCATGGCTGGGCGGCGCATCCCCTGTCCGCGCGGCCGCACGCTCGGCGGCTCGAGTTCGATCAACGGCATGCTCTACGTGCGCGGCCAGCCGCTCGACTACGACATCTGGGCGCAGCAGGGCAACCGCGGCTGGTCCTACGACCAGGTGCTGCCGTACTTCAAGAAATCGGAGAACTACGAGGGCAAGAGCGACGACAGCCGTGGCCGCGGCGGACCGCTCAACGTCGCCGACATGTACGAGCGACACGAGCTCTGCGATGCCTTCATCGAGGCTGCGGCGGGCAACGGCTTTCCCAAGAATCCCGACTACAACAACGGCAAGCAGGAAGGTTTCGGTTACTACCAGACGACGATGAAGAACGGAAAGCGCTGGTCGACCGCCCGCGCCTTCCTCGACCCGGCGCGCAGCCGGCCGAACCTCAGGATCGAGACCGACGCGCTGGCGAGCCGGCTGCTGATCGAAGGCAAGCGCTGCGTCGGCGTCGCCTATACGGTGCACGGCCAGGCGCGCGAGGCGCGCGCAAACCGTGAGGTGGTGGTGTCGTGCGGCGCCGTGCAGTCACCGCAGCTCCTCGAGCTTTCGGGTATCGGCCAGCCCGAACTGCTGCGGAGCCACGGCATCGACGTGAAGCACGAGCTGAAGGGCGTCGGCGAGAACTACGGCGACCATTTCGCGCCGCGCATGAACTGGCGTGTCAATCAGGGCATCACGCTGAACGAGCAGACACGCGGCCTGAACATGGTGAAGGAGGTCGTGAAGTACTTCACGACCCGCCGCGGCATCCTGACCTGGACCGCCGGCATCGTGTACGGCTTCGTGCGCACGCGGCCTGGCCTCGAGTCGCCGGACATGCAGTTCCACATGGCGCATGCGAGCTACGACACGGCGGCCAAGCGCGATCTCGAAACGGAGCCCGGCATGACCGTGGTGATCGGCCAGTGCCGGCCCGAATCGCGCGGTTCGATCCATATCAAGTCGGCCACGCCAGGCGCGGCGCCCGCGATCCGGCCCAACTTCCTGTCGGCCCAGACCGACCGGGACGCCACGGTGGCGGGCATGCAGATCGCCCGCAGGATAGTGCAGCATCCGGCGATCGCCAAGTACATCGCCTTCGAGAATACCCCGGGCGACAAGGTGCAGAGCTACGACGAATGGCTCGACTTTGCCCGCCGCAACGGCCAGACGACCTATCACGTCGTCGGCACCTGCAAGATGGGCCAGGATGCGATGGCGGTGGTCGACGACCGGCTGCGCGTCCGCGGCCTCGGCGGGTTGCGGGGGATCGATGCCTCGATCATGCCGACCGTGACGTCGGGCAACACCAACGCCCCCACCATCATGATCGCCGAAAAAGGTGCGGACATGATCAAGGAAGATGCCAAGATGGGGCTGAAGACCGCCGCTTGAGGCGAGGAGGAAGCAATGAAGCCGTTTGGGTCGACTCTCGCCGTGCTGGGGATGTGCCTCGCCGTGGCGGCCTGCATGCCCGCGCCCCCGCCCACCGTCAGCAAGGAAGACCTGCTGTCGTCCTCCGGCTTCAAGACGATTTCGCTGAACACGCCGGCGAAGGTGGCGGCGTTCAAGGGCCTGCCGGCGCACCAGCTCTCGAGGAAGACCTACAAGGGCAAGAACGTCTGGGTCTACCCCGATCGCGACATCTGCGGCTGCCTCTATATCGGCAGCCAGACGGCCTACAATGCCTACATAAAAAAGGCTTCCGCGAGGATGATCTCGGAGGCGATCCAGGCCAACGACTCCGACGATCCGTACAGCCCGACGGCTTCGATTGAAGCCATGGACTACGACTGGGCCAACGATCCGGAAGCCTACGGACTCTACAACGACTGGTGACGCTTCCTAGCCCTGCGTCGCCGGCTCGCCGAGGGACAGCATCAACCGGTTGGCCCAGTTGAAGAACGAGGCGGCGCCGATCAGGTCGGCGATCGCCGCATCGTCGAGCCCGACGGCCCGCAGGCGGTCGATATGCTGCGGCCCGAAGGTGATCGGCAGAGTCGTCAGTGCCACCGCCGCCGCCACGATGGCCTCCCAGCGCTCGCCGAGCTTGGCGCCGACGCCTTCGTCCAGCAGGCGCTGGACGTCGTCGACACGCTTGGAATAGGTGGCGGCGAACCGCGCATGGACCGAGGCGCAGTAGATGCAGCCGTTCAGCCGCGAGGTCGCGGCGGCGGCCAGTTCGCGCTCCGCCCGCGGCAGGCCGGCCTCGGGATTGTAGAAGATGTCTTTGTCGGTCCGGGTGCGGGCTTCGAGCACATCAGGGTCACGTGCCAGCAGGCGGAAGTAGGGCGACTTCACGCGCGAGGCGTCGACCAGGCTGGCGAGGTGCCGTTCGGTCATGTCCTGCTCGGCCATCGGCTCGATCCAGGGCAGCCAGTCGAGCATGTCGCGGGTGAAGACGACCGGCTCGGTGTGTGGCGGATGTGTCAGCGTCTTGTCGGTCATAGGGAACTCGCGAGGGTGCTGAGGCCGGTAACGACCCGGATCTGATAAGACAGAAAGGCGACAAGCTGCGAGACCGTCACGATGTCGGTCGTCGACCAGCCGGCATCGAGCAGCGATTGCAGCGACGGCGCCGCTGCGTCGCGTGGGTGGAACACCAGCATATGCGTGTGCTCGAAGGCCGCCGACAGCCGCGGCCCCAGCGCCTTGCGGCCGGCCTCGCTCACTTTCCAGAAAGGACCGGGCGCATCCTCGGCGCTGAGCGGTCCCTTGGGGAAACGGCCGTAAGGCCCCTCGCTCCCGGCGGCCGCGACTTCCGCTGCGACGGCTGTGCGCAGGCCTGCCGGCAGCTTCGCCGCATAGAAGGCATTCGTCCTGGGTTCGCCATGCAGGCCCGTGACGAAGGCCGCGATGGCATGGCGTTCGTCGGCCGTGACGCCTGCCGGGTCCCTGGGCTCGAACAGGGATGCATAGCTTGCCTGGGCGTGCTTGCGCGCTTCGCTGCGGTTGGCGCGGATTGCGTCGAGCTTCGAGCCCGGCGCGATGCCCACCAGCGTATCGATCACATCTGCCGTCGTCGAAGTCATGGCCGCTCAGCCCCCGAGCAAGGCGGGTGCCGCCTTGAGTTCCTGCCGCTCCACCTTCTTCACGATCTCGGTCAGTTTGGTGTGGGCGGGGGCAGGGACCCCGATGTAGTTGCCGCGCTCGGCGATGTAGCCGTTCATGAACTCGATCTCGGTACGGCGGCCCTTGCGGATGTCCTGGGCCATCGACGGGCGCTGGATGTCGGCGCGCGGATTGGGGTTGGTGTTGGAGCCCGGCCGCAGGATGGTCTCGACTTCGTCGAGCGCTGCCTTGTCGCCTTCCGCCGCCTTGGCGAGCGTCTCGGGGTCGAACTTGCCGATCTTCTCGATGTGATAGCCCAGCGCCTGGCCGACGCGCACGGCCTCGCCGCCGAGCTTGATGGAGAAGCGGCGGATGGCGTCGTTGCGGTCGCAGTCGGCGCCGGTGAGGCCGGTGGCAGCCGACACGCCGTTCTTCATGCCGTTCTGGCAGAGCTTGGACCAGCGCTCACCCCAGAGGTTGGTCGTGGTCTTGGCGCTGTCGATACGGCCCACCATGTCGCGCAGTTCCTCGACGCGCCTGGTGATACGGCCATGGACCACGCCGACGCGGAATACGGTGTGCTAGTCGCCGCCCTTGGCGACGGTGCGCCGGATGCGGGCAGGCTCGTACATGGCGACGGAGATCAACGACGCCACCATGCCCACCGTCTTGCCCCAGCCGACGACACCCGCGATGCGCTCCTCGTTGAGGCAGTTCTGCAGCGACACGACGTAGCCGTCGGGGGCGAGGTACTGCTTGATCAGCGCCGTCGCCCACTCGGTGTCGTAGGACTTCATCGACACGAACGCGATGTCGATCGGCTTCTGGCGCGAAAGCTCCTGGATCTCCGTCAGGTGCATGGTCTTGGCTTCGGTGACGGTGAACTTCTCTTCCGGCGTCACGCCGTCGAGCTCCAGGCCGCGCTTGCGGATGGTCTCGATGTTCTCTGGCCAGAAGTCGATCAAGGTGACGTCCTCGCCCGCCTTGGCGAGATAGCCGCCGACATAACCGCCCAATGCGCCGACGCCGACGACCGCGATTCGCTTGCCCATGGTCCTTGCTCCTTAAGCTGCCGGCAGCCTGGCGAGGAACGCCTCGACCGCCTGATTGAAACGCACGGGCTGGTGCAGGTTGGCCGCATGGCCCGCGTCGGGAACGACTGTCTTGGTCGCGCCCTTGATCTTGGTCGCCATGTAGTCGGTGGCGGCGAGGAAATTGATGTCGTTGGCGCCGACCAGCACCAGGGTCGGCACGGCGATTCCGTCGAGTGACCGGATCACGCGGTCGTTCTGCTGGGCCAGCATGCCGCGGGCCGCTCCGGCGAGGCCCTTGGCGTCGCGATGACGCGTCAGCTTCACTTCGTCGCTGGTGTTCAGCGCCGCGAGGCCGCGGGCGTCGAAGTCATCCGCACGTTTGACGGCGGTCTCGTTCCATTTGGCCCGCGCTTCGTCCTTCCTGAAGCCGGGGCCGGTGTCGAACAGCATCAGGGCGCACACCCGGTCGGGGTGGCTGGCGTTGAAGGCGAGCGACATGTAGCCGCCCAGCGACAGCCCGGCCACGATCGCCTTCCTGGCCCCGACGACATCGAGCAGGGCCAGCATGTCGCCCACCGTCAGGGCCTCGGAATAGAGACCTGGATCGGCCGGGTAGTCGGACTCGCCGTGCCCGCGCATGTCCCAGACCACCAACTGATAGCGGTCCCTGAGCGCCGCGATCTGGCCATCCCACATGCGGCATGTCGAGCTGTAGCCATGGCTCAGCAGGAGCGTCGGTCCTGTTCCGTGGACTTCGTAGTGAATCTTCACGCCGGCGCGGTCGAGCTTGGCCATGGTTCCTCCGTTACGGCGCGACGCGCGGCTCGCCGCGGGCACGTTCGAGATAGCGGTCGGCATCTTCCTGGAGCAGCAGTCGGTCCGCCAGCAGGATCGACACGACGGCCTGTACCCGGGCGACATAGTCGGCGCCGCTGGCATAGCGTTCCGCGATCGACGGCCGCGGATCTCCCGCCGCCACGCGCGCGGCCTTGTCGGCCGGCAGCGGCAGGCAGCTTCCGTCGCGATCGGCGATCTCGCCACGGGGATAGGGCGGTTTGTATTCGTTCCAGCCGGTGTAAGTGGCGAGCGGCACCGCGATATCGGGCAGGCGAATGCCCGCGGCCTCGTTGCCATCGGCGTCGACCCGACAGACGAGCGTGCGATAGGCCCGGCTGGCGGGCCTGGGGTCCGTCCAGTCGCCCGGCGGGGCGACCCGGTTGGTCCGGCGGACCACCGCAGCGCCGGGAATGGCGGGAAAACCCGTCTTGTCGGGTTCGACCAGCATGCCGTCGGCCAGCGTCGGGACGCGACTGGGCGGCGGCGCCCTGCCCGAAACCACCCAGTCGTCGAGCGCCACCAGCAGCGCCCGCACCGCCGGCATGGGATTGTGCGGGTTGCGCGGATTGATGTTGGGACCGAAGTCGGAAGGCGCGCCGGCGCGGCCGCCATGCTGGGTGCCGGCGATCATGTAGACCCGCGAATTTTCGGGCAGCGCCACGTCCTTGGTGCCGAGCGGGTCGGTGTGGAGCAGCGAAGCGCCCTTCTGCCAGTATTCCGTGGAAGTGTTGGTCTCGATCAGCAGCGGATCAGAGCCGTCACCACGAAGCAGCGCGCCCGTCTGTCCTGTGAGCGGATCGGCAAGGGTCGCGGTCGAGAAGGGAAAGGCGTTCTCAGGGAAGCCACTGTCCTCATGCTGGGTGTTGGTGCGGGCCGGCTGGGCGAACGGCATGTTGAAGAACACGCGGCCGATGCCGGCGATATGCGAATGGATGCCGTCGAAGACCCGGCGGCCTTCTTCGTCGCGATTGAAGCCCTGGCCGATGTGGTCGCGCAGATAGCGGCCGGCCTGCGAGAAGCCGATGGCGAGCGCGTGGGTGATCGGTCGTCCCGTGGCGGTCGTCGCGACGGGGTCGTAGCGCAGCCAGCTCACGACATCGCGGGTGGCGGCAAAGCCCAGGCCCTGCACCTTGGGGCTCCTGGCCACATAGCGGAGCTCGTAGAGATGGCCCGGCTTGGGCTTGGCACCGTCGGTCAGCCTGATCGAACGCCTGTCGACGAACGTCCATTGGCCGAGCGGCAGTTCCTGCGGCGCGTCGGCCGCGCGCTCGCGCACCGTCAGCCGCGGGCGCGGCTCTTTCAGGGGGGCGACTTCGTAGGAGAGCTTGAAGGTTTCCAGCACGCCCACCCGGGTGCCCGAGACGAATTCGTCGCGCACCGTCTGGAAGATCGGCTCGCCGTCGATTTTGCCATTTTCGGTAGCGACGGGGGCGGTAAGCGCCAGCCCCATGTTGGCGCGCGGCGCGTCGGGGTCCCAGCCCGACCAGACGATGGTGAACCCGAGCCTCAACGGAAATCCATTGCCGAGATCGGCCGGGGTCCTGGGATCGTTCACGCCCTGCGGGCCATCGGCGATGTTGCCGAACAGCATCTTGCGGCCACGGTTGTTCACTTCGTAGAGGATGCGGCCGTTGCCCCGGGCCGGATCCTTCGGCCGCAGGATGAAGACATCGGTGGTGTACTCGACCTTGCCGCGGGCGTTGCGCGGGGCCTTGTCGATCAGGGCGATGCCGCTATTGGCGGGATCAGCCGGATCGACCTCGCCGTGCGCGGTGCCGATCACGCGCTCATAGGCGCCCACGGCGCCGAACGGGGTGCCGTCCGCCAGAGGCTCGATCTTGTCGATGGTGAGGGAAAGCAGCACTTACGGCGGCGGGAAGTTCAGCTCCACGCCCACGCCGTCGGGATCGTAGAGGAAGATCTGCATCGCCCCGGTGCGCGGCACGATCTGCTCGCGGAACTTCACCTTCTTGCTCTTCAGCCGCTTGCGCACGCTGGCAATGCTGGTTGCGGCGAAGGCGATGTGGTCGAAGCGGCCAGTGTCCTTGAACTTCTTCTTGGTGCCGCGCACCACGATACCTTCGCGCGGCTTGCGCGGTCCCAGCAGGTGCACGGTGGCGACGCCGCCGGAATAGAGCCAGTAGCCAGGGAAGCCGAGTGGCGGTCGGTCGCCGTTCTTCAGCCCCAGGACCTCGCAATAGAACTTCTTGGTGCGTTCGAGGTTGGACGGCTCGATGGTGTAGTGCTGCAGGGCGCCGAGCGGCATGGTGATCTCCGGTTGTCGGTCAAACGAAGGTGAGGTCGGCGTCGGCACCCAGCATCCAGGCCCCGACGGTTTCGAAATGGGCGAGCCGGCCCTGCAGCTGCTGGGTGACGGTATGAATGTCGCGGAAGCGGCGTTCCAGCGGGTGACTGCCGAAGATCGCGCTGGCGCCGGCGGCGTTGTAGGCGAAGTCGACGGCCTCGCGTGCCTTGTGGATGGCGTGGGTCGAGGCCATGCGGATGGTGATGCGCTGGTCGATCGTGAGATTGGCACCCGACCGGTTGATGGTGTGCCAGATGTCTGCCACCGCCTGCAGCAGAAAGGCGCGGGCGGCGCGCACGTTCACCTCGGACTGGGCGGCGTTGGACTGGACGACGGCGTTGTCGCGCAGCGGGCTTTTGTGGCCCCGCGGCACCTTGTTGCGCGCCACCTCGACGAAGGCATCGAGCGAGGCTCGGGCGATGCCGAGCGCCACGCCGGCGAATCCCACTTCGTAGCAGGTCATCGCCGACATGCGATATAGCGGGCCGGGCTCGCGGCATTCCTTCTCGAAGTCTCGGGTGATCGAATGGCTGGTGCGCACAAAGTGGTCATTGAGGGTGAACTGGTCGCTCGCCGTGCCGCGAAGGCCGACCGTGTCCCAGATGTCGGTCCAGGCAACTTCCTCGGCTCGCACCAGCATGGTGCGCTCGACTTGGGCGCCATCCGGCCCGATCAGGCGCGAACCGTCGGCTCTGAAGATCGGACAGTGTGCGCCCAGCCACGTCGCGTGCCGGCCGCCCGAAGCGAAGGACCAGACGCCGGTGACGCGGTAGCCGCCCTCGGTCTCGATGGCCTTGACCTTGGGGCCCGGACCCCACGCCAGCACGGCGCGCGGATCATTGCCGAAGATCTCGTTGGCCACCGGCAGGTCGAGGTAGGCTGCCGACATGGCGCAGCCGCCGCCCTGGCTCACGCACCACGCGGTGGAGGCATCGCCGCGGGCGAGGGTCTCGATCACGTGGAAGAAAGTGACGGGGTCGGTCTCGACCCCGTTCGACGAGCGTGGCAGCAGCAGCCGGAACAGCTGCGCCTCGTGCAGCTTGTCGAGCAATGCAGGCGGCAGACGCCGGTGCTTCTCGATGTCGTTCGACGCCGCCTCGATCTCCGGGCGCAGGGCCTCGGCGCGCGCAATCACGGCGCGGTCTCCGGCCAGGGTGCTGGGTGTCGGAATCGCGGTATCCAGGACGGCCTCCCCTGACAACGCTACGCCGGCAGGCCCGGTTAAAACAAGGGTCGGAGGCCCATGGTTTTGCTATGCAAGGGCCGGATCGAGGGAGGATTGATCGTCATGCATTGGACCGACCGCCGCCGGCACTTTCGCGCATTGCTCGCCGGAGATCGCTGCTTTCACCCCGGGTCGGTCTTCGATCCGATCTCCGCCCGCATCGCCGAGGATCTCGGGTTCGAGATCGGCATGTTCGCGGGTTCCGTCGCCTCGATGACGGTGCTGGGCGCACCCGACCTGATCGTCCTCACGCTTTCCGAGTTCGCGGCCCAAACCTACCGCATCAACCGCGCCGGCAATCTGCCGCTGATGGTCGATGCCGACCATGGCTACGGCAACGCGCTCAACGTCAAGCGCACGGTCGAGGAGCTGGAGACGGCCGGCGTCAGCGGCATGAGCATCGAGGACACCGAGCTGCCGACGCCGCATGGCACGACCAAGCCGCAGCTCATCTCCATTGCCGAAGGCGTTGGCAAGATGAAGGCCGCACTCGCCGGCCGGCAGGATCCGCTGCTCTCGATCGCCGGCCGCACCAGCGCGATCGCCATCAGCGGGCTCGACGACGCCATCGCCCGCGGCAAGGCCTATGAGGCGGCGGGCGTCGATGCGCTGTTCTTCGTCGGCATCAGGACGCGGGCCGAACTCGACGCCATTTCGGCCGCGACCAGCCTGCCGCTGATCATGGGCGGGGTGTCGGGCGAACTCACCGACCTCGACTACCTCGCGGCCCGGCGCGTGCGCATCGCCCTGCAGGGCCACCAGCCTTTCGCTGCGGCGGTGAAAGCGGTGCACGACACGCTGAAGGCCTTGAGGGACGGCACGGCGCCCTCGAAGCTGCAGGGCGTGGCCGATGCCGAACTGATGAAGCGCGTCACCCGCGAGGCCGATTATGGACAGTGGACGAAGGACTTCCTCGGCGGCTGACGCTCAGCCGCCGGTCGGCACCAGGGTGACGCCGACACTGTAGGTATGGGAGTCGCCGCCCAGGATCACGCCGCGTAGCGGGCTCACGTCGGCGAAGTCGCGGCCCCAGGCGACGGCCACGTGGTCCTCGCGGGCCACCAGGTCGTTGGTCGGGTCGAGATGAACCCAGCCGGTCGCGTCGCCGCACCACACCGCCACCCAGGCATGGCTCGCGTCGGCACCGCGCAGGGCGAGTTCGCTGCGGGAATGAACCGTGCGGATGTAGCCCGAGACGTAGCCGGCGGCGAGGCCATGGGCGCGAAGCGCCGCGATCTCGACATGGGCGAAATCCTGGCAAACGCCGCTCTTGCCGGCGAAGACCTCGGCCAGCGGGGTGCTGATGTCGGTGGCACCGGGTTGGTAGGCGAAGTCGCCCTTGATGCGCGAGGTGAGTTCGCGGGCCGCCTCGAGGATCGGCCGGCCCGGCGTGAACGACTGGGCGCCATAGGCCTGCAGCGCCTCGACGGCCGGCACCAGCGGCGAGTCGTGGACGAACTCGCTCGCCTCGACCGGCACCGGAAAACCGTCGCCGTTCAGGGCCGCGCGGATCTCCTCCCAGCGCGGCGTCGAGGCGGCGGGTGGCGGATCGGGGAAACGGACGTCGATCGCGGCGCGGACCTCGATGTCGAAGCGCGTGTGCGGCTTGTCGATGCGCAGGATGTCGATGTGATTGCCGAAATGATCGAGGTGCTGCACCGCGAGCGCCGGTGCCGGATCGGTCTCGATGCCGATCGAGGTCACCTTCTGGCCGGGGAATTCGCGGGCCCTGAGATGGGCGATGTGATGCGCCGAGTCGACGTTGCTGGTGTAGCTGTACGAGGTGCGGTGCGAGAGCAGGTATTTCATGGGCCGCGTCTCCTTCAGCCGCCCGAGGTGCCGACGGCCTGCGACGCCGGCACGTGCGAGAAATAGGCACGCGTGATCGCCTCGGAGAGCGCCTCCAGCCGCTCGTCGGCGTCGGCCGTGACGTCGCGCAGCATGGCCAGAGCCAGGCCCTCGTGCCGCCAGGCCTGCTCGTCGCCGCCGAACTGGCGGACGACGGCGGCGAGGTCCCCGTCGAGCGAGTCGGGGAGCGCCGGCACCTGCACGCCCGAGGCCTGCGCCAGATAGTCGAGATGAACACCGATGGTGCGAAGCTGGAAGGCGAGTGCCCGCGGATTGCTGTCGTCGAGGATGACCAGGTCGAGCACCGGCGCCGGCTGGAGTTGGCCGAGATAGCGGGTGCGATAGGTGATGGTGCTGTCGCACAGTTCGAGGGCCAGGCGCATCGCGGCATCCCAGTCGATCGGCGACTGGGTGAAGGAGTTGAGCGCCCCGGTCAGGACGAACTGCGCGCGTTCGAGGCGGCGCCCGAGATCGAGGAACCGCCAGCCCGTGCCACGGGTCATGTTCTCCTGGGCGAGGCCCGACAGGGTGGCGACGAAACGCACGATTTCATCGAGGGCCGCGAGCAGCGGATCGAGGTTGCCGCGCGCCGACAGCAGCCGCTGGCGCACTTCGGACATCAGCGGTCCGGCCGCGATCGTCATGTCGGCAGAAAAGCGGTCGCGGAGCGTGCCGGCGAGGCGCTGGATGGCATCGAGCACGGTGGCGAGGCCGCGGTCGTCGGATGCGACGCCCTCCAGGCCCTGTTGGAAGGCGGCGCTCTCCGGCGCCGCGAGGGCCGACGCCTGCTCCATCAGGTTCGCCTGTGAAAGCAGCTTGCCGAGCAGGCGCAGTTCGACGGAATCGCGGGGGCCCATGGCGCCCTGTGCGATCCTGGTGACGGTGGTGCGCAGCAGGCGGGAGTCGTTGTCCAGCCGCTCGATATAGCGGCCGAGCCAGAACAGGTTGTCGGCGACGCGGCTTTGCAGGTCGGCGCCGCCGCGTTCGACGGCGAGCTGGTGGAACCGCCGGGTCGCCGGCAGTTCCACGTCGGCGGCGTCCTCGGCCAGCACCCAGACGTCCTTCAAGGTGCCGTTGAGCCGGCTGAGCGAACGCAAAGCAGTGTCGCCCATGGGCTCGCGCGCGAGGCCGCCCGGCAGCACGCGGTAGCTGTCGCCCTCGGCGCTCACGAACACGCGCATCACGACCGCTGCCGGCGCCAGGCCCTGGCCGTCCCAGCGCGGACTGAGCGAGGGCGTGAACGGATGCTGGGCCACGAACTGCCCGGGCTCGGACCGCAGCCGCTGCTCCAGGGCCTTGCGTTCGGCCGGCTCCAGCATGCCGACCACGATCGGCTCGCGGTCGGCGCCGAGGCAGGGGCGCACGATCATCGTGTCGAGGTTGGCCAGCACGAAGGCCGCGGCCGAGGGCTCGCCCAGCCACCACACGTCGAGCGACGGCAGGCCGAGCGGCTGGTCGAGCAGGCGTTCGCACAGGCGTTCGAGGAAGGGCATCAGGGCCGGGGTCTCGACGACGCCCGAGCCGAGCGCGTTCGCCAGCACGATGCGGCCGTTGCGCGTCGCCTCGACCAGGCCGGTGACGCCGAGCGCCGAATCGGCCCGCAGCTCCAGCGGATCGGCGAAGGCGCTGTCGAGGCGGCGCAGCAGCATGTGGACCGGCCGCAGGCCGGCCAGGGTTTTCAGCGAGACCTGGCCGTCGCGCGCCACCAGATCGCCGCCTTCGACCAGCGGCACGCCGAGCGCACGGGCGAGGTAGACGTGCTCGAAGTAGGTGGCCGACAGCGAGCCCGGCGTCAGCACGGCCATGTTCGGATGGGCGATATCGCCGGGCGACATCGCCAGCAGCGAATCGTGCCAACGGTCGACGAAGGGCCTGAGATGCCGCACCGGGATGGAGCGGAAGGCCTCGGGCAGGCTGCGCGCCAGCACCCGGCGCATCTCCAGCGCGTAGCCGATGCCGGCCGGCACTTCGGTGTGGTCGGCCAGCACGTGCCAGCGGCCGTCGCCCAGCCGCACCAGGTCGACGGCGTAGTGGCCGAGGCGGCGCGTCGGCGCCACCCCGTCGGTGACCTGGCAGGGCCGGTGGAAATGCCGGTTGGCGTGCACCAGCATCGGCGGCAGCAGTCGTTCCTTCAGCAGGGTCTGCGGGCCGTAGATATCGGCGAGGATGGCATCGAGCAGGCGGGCGCGCTGGATCAGGTTGGTTTCGAGCGCCGACCATTCATCCGGGGCGACCACGAAGGGCAGGGGGTCGAACGTCCAACGCGGTGCTGCGCGATCGTCGAGCAGGTTGACGGTGGCGCCCGATTCCTCGAGCTGCCGGCGCGCGCTTTCCACGCGCTCGCCCAGCCCGCCCGGCAGCGCGCGGATGACGCTGAGGATGCCCTGCCAGTGATAGCGGATCGACTTCTGGCCGGTGACCAGTTCGTCGTAGGCGCTTGCCGGCGAAGAGAGGAGGCCGCGCAACGACTCCATGGGCCCGCTGAAGGAAGGAAATAGGAAGGGTTAGAATCGCACGGGGAGGGAGCGAGGTCCACCGACCCCCTCCGGCCTTCTCCGCTTATATTCCTCTCCCCCTAGCGGGGGAGAGGAGCGAGAAAGCGATGATGTCTGACACTACGCCCGCCTGAGATCCAGCGTCAGCGGATGCTCGGGATTTTCCATCCGGCGCGGCTCGGGCATCTCGCCCGGGGTGTGGCCGATGGGGAAGAAGCGGACCCGCCGGCGCGCCTCGGCCTCGTTGGCGTTCACGGGCACGCGGTCGTAGCTGCGGCCGCCGGGATGGGAGACGTGATAGCTGCAACCGCCCAGCGACCGCCCGCTCCAGCTGTCGTGGATGTCGAAGGTGAGCGGGGCATGGACGCCGATGGTCGGGTGCAGCGCATTGGGCGGCTGCCAGGCGCGGTAGCGGACGCCGGCCACGTATTCGCCGGCGGTGCCGGTGGCGCGCAGCGGCAGGCGCCAGCCGTTGCAGGCGATCACGTGGCGCGCATCGTTCAGCCCTTCGACCTTCACCTGCAGGCGTTCGACCGAGGAATCGACATAGCGCACCGCGCCACCGCCGCCCGGCTCCTCGCCCAGCACGTGCCAGGGCTCCAGCGCATGGCGCAGCTCCAGCCCAATGCCGCGCTGGGCGACCTCGCCCAGGCGCGGGAAGCGGAATTCGAAATGCGGCGCGAACCATTCCGGCTCGAAGCGGTAGCCCGCCTCGGCGAGATCGGCCAGCACGTCGCTGAAGTCCTGCCAGACGAAGTGCGGCAGCATGAAGTCGTCGTGCAGGCGGGTGCCCCAGCGGCTGAGCTGCCGGTCGTAGGGGCGGTCCCAGAATTTCGCGACCAGGCCGCGCAGCAATGCCTGCTGGGCCACGCTCATGCGCCAGTGCGGCGGCATCTCGAAGGCGCGCAGTTCCAGGAGGCCGCGCCGGCCGGCGGCGCTGTCCGGCGTGAAGAGCTTGTCGATGCAGAACTCGGTGCGGTGCGCGTTGCCGGTGGCGTCGACCAGCAGGTTGCGGAACACGCGGTCGACCAGCCACGGCGGCGTCTGTCTGCCGGGCGCGATCTGGCTGAAGGCGATTTCAAGCTCGTGCAGCGAATCGTTGCGCGCCTCGTCGACGCGCGGGTGCTGGCTGGTCGGGCCGATGAACAGTCCCGAGAAGAGATACGAGAGCGAGGGATGGTTGATCCAGTAGCCCAACAGGCTCTTCAGCAGGTCGGGCCGGCGCAGCAGCGGCGAGTCGGGTGCCGATGGGCCGCCCAGCACGAAGTGATTGCCGCCGCCAGTGCCGGTATGCCGGCCGTCGATCATGAACTTCTGCGCGCCCAGCCTCGTCGTGCGCGCTTCCTCGTAGACGATCTCGGTACGCTCCACGAGTTCGGGCCAGCTCGCGGCGGGGTGGATATTGACCTCGATGACGCCGGGGTCGGGCGTGACGCTGAAGTTCAGCAGCCGCGAATCTCCGCCCGGCGGCGGATAGCCTTCGATGAAGACGGGCTGGCCCAGTTCCTCGGCGGTGTCCTCCACCGCCGCCACCAGGTCGAGATAGTCCTCGGTGCGCTCGACCGGCGGCATGAAGACGTAGAGATGCCCGTCGCGGGGCTCGAACGACATGGCGGTGCGCACGATGGCGCCGGCCGAGGCGCCGATGCCGGGCCGGGCCGCGAGATCGGGCGCGAGGGCGCGGCGCCAGGCTTCGCGACGTGCATCGACATCACCGGTCGTGTCGGCGGGGATTCCGCGTTCCTGGCGGCGCAGCACCGGCGCACGGCGGAAGGGGTCGAGCGGCGGCAGGTCGGGATAGGCGACCATCGGATCGGGATCGGCGATGAAGTCGGTATCGGCCGGCGCCGCCCAAGGCAGCGAATCGAGCGGCAGGCGGTAGCCGAGCGCGGAGTCGCCGGGGATCAGGTAGCACTTCTCGGTGCGCAGGAACCACGGCCCGCTGCGCCAGCGCCCACCATGTCCGTTTGCCCGTCCGTTATGCTCCCGGGCGATCGGCAACACGTAACCCGCGGCACTCTCGAGCCCCTTCTCGAAAATCCGCGCCAGCCGTTCGCGCTCCAGCGGGTCCTTCACCTTGGCTGCGTCGACCGCGACGTTGCTCGGCAGGCGCCGCTCGCGCCAGAGGTAGTACCAAGTGTCCTCGAAGGCCGGGAAGAGGTAGCCGGGATTGAGCTGCAGCCGCTCGGCGACGGCGAGCGCGAAGCGTTGCGCCGCTTCCGGCGTGGCGCCGACCGGCTTGGATTCGACGGCGGTGAGATGCGGGTCGCGCCAGATCGGCTGGCCGTCCTTGCGCCAGTAGCAGCCCAGAGCCCAGCGCGGCAGTTGTTCGCCGGGATACCATTTGCCCTGGCCGAAATGCAGCAGCGGCTTCTGGGCGAAGCGATCCGCGAGCTTGCGGAACAGCACGCCGGCCAAGCGGCGCTTTTCCGGTCCCAGCGCCAGCGTGTTCCACTCCGCGCCGTCCATGTCGTCGACCGACACGAACGTGGGCTCGCCGCCCATGGTGAGGCGGACGTCCCCCTTGGCGATATCGCGTTCGATCGCCTCGCCGACCTTCAGCAGCGTCGCCCATTGTTCGTCGGTGTAGGGCTTGGTGGTGCGCGGCGTCTCGCGCACGCGCCGCACCGTCATCTCGTGCGCGAAATCGACCTCGGATTTCTCGACCGCACCCTCGATCGGTGCCGCGCTCGAGGGCTCGGGCGTACAGGCGAGCGGGATGTGGCCTTCGCCCGTCAGCAGGCCGGAGGTCGGATCGAGCCCGATCCATCCCGCGCCCGGCAGATAGACCTCGCACCAGGCATGGAGGTCGGTGAAATCGTCGGTCGGGCCTTCGGGCCCGTCGAGCGGCTTCTCGTCGGGTTTCAGCTGGATCAGGTAGCCCGAGGCGAAGCGCGCGGCGAACCCCAGGTGGCGCATGATGGTGACCAGCAGCCAGCCGGTGTCGCGGCACGAGCCCTTGGCGAGGCTGAGCGTCTCCTCGCAGGTCTGCACGCCCGGCTCCAGGCGCACGATGTAGCCGATGTCCTTTTGTAGCCGCGCATTGAGGCCGACGATGAAATCGATGGTTCGCGGCTTGCCGCCACGCTCGACCTTTGCGAGCCACGCCTTGAGCAATGGTCCCGCCGGTTCCAGCCTGCGGAAGGGCGCGATCTCCTCGGCCAGCGAGGGATCGTAGGCGAAGGGCCAGGTCTCGGCCGCCGGTTCGAGGAAGAAGTCGAACGGATTGATCACCGTCATGTCGGCGACCAGGTCGACCGTCACCTCGAACAAATCGGTCTTCTCGGGGAAGACCAGGCGAGCCAGGTGATTGCCCTGCGGGTCTTGCTGCCAGTTGATGAAGTGCTGCTGGGGCTCGACCTTGAGCGAATAGGACAGCACGCCGGTGCGCGAATGCGGCGCCGGACGCAGGCGCACGATCTGCGGGCCGAGCGCGATGGCCCGGTCGTATCGATAGGTCGTCCGATGATGCAGCGCGACGTGAATGCTCATGAGGGATGCTCGCGCGGCTTGATCAATTCCGCTCCACAATACACTTAGCAAGTGACATGCCAGCGTCAAAGGTGGCGTACTGCCGACTCCAACAAATACCTCACCCTGAGGAGGCCGCACAGCGGCCGTCTCGAAGGGTGGGCAACGCGGCGGATCTTTGGAAGAGCCTGGTGCGTACGTCTACATGCTGCGCTGTTCTGATGGCAGCTATTGCTGCGGAACGTCAAATCAAGGGCTGGTCTCTCTTAAGAAGGAAGCATTGGTTCGTGGTGAATACGGTGAAATACGCGAACTGGCGAAGAGGCGGACTTAGACCGAGTCTCTTGCCCATCCTTCGAGACGCCGCGTTTCACGCGGCTCCTCAGGATGAGGGTTGCCGTGTTACAATCATTCTATGAAAACCAA
>ORJL010682972.1_pt1 | contig 22074 bp, 23 predicted proteins | sample 1779941 | NCBI WGS metagenome assembly ORJL01 (sample SAMEA104232317, study PRJEB22302) | groundwater metagenome | biome: forest; feature: aquifer; material: groundwater | place: USA | collected 2011-08-07 | depth 5.8 m
CCGCGGTACTTGGTGCCGGCTACCAGCGCCCCCATGTCCAGCGTCAACAGGCGCTTGCCGTGGAGGGTTTCAGGCACTTCGCCTACCACAATGCGGTGGGCGAGGCCTTCGACGATGGCCGTCTTGCCAACGCCGGGTTCGCCGATGAGCGCGGGGTTATTCTTGGTGCGGCGCGACAATATCTGGATTACCCGCTCGATTTCCTTCTGGCGGCCAATCACCGGGTCCAGTTTTCCGGCCCGGGCGGCGGCGGTCAGATCGATGCCAAGCTGGTCCAGAGTGGGGGTGCGGCTGGCGGTGCGGGGCGGAGTCTGCCCCTGAGGAGCGGTCTGTGTCAGGATGCGGTTCGTTTCCGTTCGCACCTTCTCGAGGTTGACGCCGAGACTTTCGAGCACTCCCGCGGCCACCCCCTCGCCCTCTCTGAGCAGGCCGAGCAGGAGGTGCTCGGTCCCAATATAGCTGTGATTAAGTCTTCTGGCCTCGTCTACGGCCAGTTCGATGACCCTCTTGGCGCGGGGAGTCAGGCCGATTTCCGAGGTGGCCCCTTTTTCTCCGCGGCCAATGATGAACTCCACGGCGGCCCGGACCTTCCCCAGGTCAACTCCAAGATTGGCGAGGACCTTAGCGGCCACTCCGTCGCCCTCTCTGACCAGACCGAGAAGGATATGTTCGGTGCCTATGTAGTGATGGTTAAAGCGTTGGGCTTCTTCTTGCGCCAGGGTTAAAACCCGGCGAGCCCTCTCTGAAAACTTTTCAAACCTGCTTGCCATGATTTCCTCACTTACTCAACCTATCCAGCTCGCTGGGACTGGTATTATCTTCCTGGGCTTGCTTCAAACTCAGGCGCAGGCGATGCCGTTCCGTCTCCACGGAGATGATCTTCAAATTGAGAACATCATTCCTCTTGACCACTTCTTTGGGATGGGTGATTCTCCGGTTGGCCATTTCTGAAATATGGATCAGGCCGTCAATGACCTCGTCCACCTTCACGAAGGCGCCGAAGTCTACCAGCTTGGTAACCCTGGCGCTCACCGTTTGACCTACCTGATACTTGTCGGATATGTTCTCCCATGGTGGGGCCTGTGTTCTTTTTAGACTCAGGGCGATCCTGTTGGCTTCTTTGTCCACTTTGAGGACGAATACTTCTACTTCATCGCCGATCTTGAGCATGTCGGATAGCTTGGCGTTGGCCTGCCAGGACAATTCGGAAAGAGGAATAAGCCCTTCAGCGGGTCCCAGGTTGACGAAGGCGCCGAACGGATGGATGCTGGTGATCTTGCCCTTCCGCATCTCGCCCTCCTTCATCTCCACCATGAACTTGGCCTTTTCCTTTTCCTGGTACTCTCTCAGTGCCACGATCTCGGAAAGGATGAAGCGGTTCTTTTCCTTGTCCAGTTCCAGAATCTTCACCCTCAGGGTCTTGCCCGTGAGGCAGTTGGGGTCTTCCTGACTGTTGTTGACCACGGCCCTGGTGGATGGGGCTAACTGGGACAGGGGCACAAAACCGCGGACGGCGCTGTAGGCGACCAGCAACCCGCCCTTGCGGTAGGAATCAACGGTTACTTCGAGGTGTTCGCCCTTGGCGAGCTTCTCTTCAAGAACGACCCAGTTTGTTTCCCGCTGGGCGCGATCAATGGAAAGGACGACCTGTCCCTTCTCGTTTTCAGGATAGACCACGTAGACCACCACCTCGTCCCCGGTGCTGACCTTGGGGCCTCCGGCGGAATTGACCGAGCGCATCTCATGTGGGGGTACGATGCCCTCGGACTTGGAGCCTATTCCAACCCACATTCCTTCATGGTCAACGGAAACAACCGTCCCCTTGATAACGTCCCCGCGGCGGACAACGTGCCTCTGCGGTAACTGCTCCCATCCGTCCATGCCTTCGGCTGGATTCGGCAGCGTATTGTGTTCCCCTTGACTGGCAATGTTTGGAAGTACTCCTGTAGCCATTAACTGTTTCTCCTGGTGTCTATAGACACTGGTCAAATTATAGTTTATTCTCCGGAAAAGGTCAAAGGATGGAAGGTTACTGGAAATGGGGGCCAGTACCTTTTTCTACTTATTACATCTTCTTCGAAAAAGGGGGAAAAGTCAAACGGGGAAGGGGATGGAAGATTCAAGATTGCAGATTGGGGGATTCCCCGCTGCCCCGCAACACTTGCGGGCGTCTTGGCGCTCTGTCGGTGCAGGTTCGCCCGAATGACACCCGGGGGAACGGAAGCCGACCAGAGATCGGGCGATTAACAGGCCGTTCTTCGAAGTCTATTCACTCAAGATGGCTTTGAATTTGTTTTCGTCAATACCGGCCTGCCGTAGCATCTCGTGGAAGGTCCCCCTGGGTATGTCCCGTTTGCCCTTGTGGCTGAGCCTCACCTGCAGAACAACCTTGTTTTCGAGTATCTTTTCCCAGGTCTCGTGTTTGCGGGCTCTGACAAGGTCAAACCCCAACTTCCGCAGAACGTGGCGCATGTCATCGTAGCTGTAAGTGGCCATAGCGGACGCCTATCAGCTCCATGATCTCCCATTCTTCTTTGCAGGCTGCGACGCGATCTACGTAGGGTTTGTGGTGTGCCCTATTGGGGCTCTTGGCAAACAACTCTTGTCTTGCGAGGAAGTCCGCGGCGTACTCCCGGATCATCTCCACTATGGCTTTCAGGGCGCCTTCTCTGGTATCCATTTCAGTGACGAGGTCCAACTCCGGGCACTTGGCCATGAACTTGCCATGGTCCCTGGCGATAAGCACCGTCAGAAGAGCCGAACTGGTCACGACCTCCGGCTTGGCTTCTAATACAGTCCCCATTTTAATCACCTTTGAATTCTTGAGTCCACCGGTCTGTTGATCTCGTGTTCTATCACCGGCCTATTCTAGTACTCTCCGCCGGATTGGTCAATCGTACCAATTTCTCGGTCCCTTCGTTTCAGATGTCACAGCTATTTAACTTTTCGGGTTCCGGTTTTATGAATTGTTGATTGACGCTGCCGTATATTGATTAGGTTTCACAACGTTGCTATACTACGAAACGAGCAGGAGGAAGCTATGGCGACTATAAAGGTATTCAGTACCTCCACCTGACCGCACTGCAAGCATGTCAAGAGTTTCTTGACGGAAAAGGGGTTCCAGTTCACGGACCTGGATGTAGGCGTTGATAAAGTAGCTCGCAACGAGATGGTTACCCGCTCCGGCCAGTGGGGAGTGCCGGTCATAGACATTGACGGCGAGCTCTTCACGGGGTTTAACGAGACGAAGATAAAGGAAAAGCTGGGGATAAAGGATTGATCCGCCGTGTATGATCTGGCTATCCTGGGCGGCGGCCCCGCGGGCATGACGGCGGCGGTCTATGCCGCCCGCAAGAAGCTTAATATCGTCCTGGTGGCCAGGGAAATGGGCGGTCAAGCCGCCTGGACCACTGGTGTGGAAAACTACATGGGCTACCAGTACATCGAAGGCCCGGAATTGATGGAGAAGTTCGCCCAGCAGGTGAAGCAGTTTCCCATAACCCAGAAAGTTGACGAGGAAGTGGTTAAGCTTTCCAGAAGCGGCCAGGTTTTCGAGGTGATAACGAATCAGGACCAGACCTACCAGGCGAAAGCGGTCATTCTGGCTACCGGAAAACGTCCCCGTCCCCTGGGGGTGCCCGGAGAGGACCGGTTCCGCGGCAGAGGGGTCACCTATTGCGCCGTTTGCGACGGGCCGCTTTTTGAAGGACTCAAGGTGGCCGTGGTGGGAGGAGGCAACTCGGCGCTGGAAGCTGTTAACGACATGCTGAAGATCGGCGAAAAAGTCTATCTCATTACCAATGAGCTTTCGCTGACTGCAGACCCGGTGCTGTCCGACCGGGCGAAGCAGTCTCCTAGACTCACGGTCTTTACCGGGCGCCAGGTGGTAGAAATACAGGGTGAGAACCAGGTGCAGGCCATTGTCATAAAGCCGGTCAAAGGCGGCGAGATGGTCCGGCTGGAAGTTGGTGGGGTTTTCGTGGAGATCGGGCTGATTCCGAATTCAGATACAGTGAGAGGGCTTGTCGAACTCAACGGGCAGGGGGAAGTAGTGGTTGACGGCCATTGCCGCACCAGCGTGCCGGGTCTCTTTGCCGCCGGCGACGTTACTAACGTCCCGGAAAAGCAGATTGTGGTGGCCGCCGGTGAGGGGGCCAAGGCGGCTCTGGAAGCACAAAGGTATCTGAGTAGGTTGAAAGATTGAAGATTGAAGATTCTAAGATTCCCCGCCCCTTCCGTGCCGTGGCCTATTTTCCAGGCAAATAACTGAGGTGTAAGACGAATTTGAAAATACTACCGGCTATCCTGACTGACCGCCGCGAAGACCTGGAACAGAAGATACGCCAGTCGGAGACTTTTACCGACCTGGTCCAGATAGATATCATGGACGGCCAGTTCGTGCCCTCGCACAGCATCAACGCCGCCGACCTGGCCTCGGTCAAGACGCACCTTGAACTTGAGGTGCATCTCATGGTGAACAGACCCGAGGATTACATCGAAAGCTTTGTCAGGGCCGGGGCCTCCCGGATCGTCTTCCATTACGAGGCGGCGCCGAACCCGCTGGTTGTCATCAACTGCATCAAGGCGAACGGGAAGAAAGCCGGCATAGCCTTGAACCCGGAGACTCCCCTGGCGGCGTTGATTCAACTGGTTCCCCGGTTGGACTTTGCCCTGTTCCTTTCGGTGAATCCCGGCTTTTATGGCGCCCCGTTCATCCCGGAAGTGCTGGACAAGGTACGCTCCTGCCGGGCGCTGAAAATCCCCCTGGAACTGGGCACCGACGGCGGCATAAACGCGGACACCATTGTTGAGGCGAAGCAGAGCGGAGTAGACTACGTCTGCGTCGGCAGCGCCATCTTCAGAAATGATCCCGCAGCGAGTTACGCCAGGCTGAGGAAACTGGTGGAGTAATGGCCTACAGACCGTCGCTGGACGATCTGAAGAGGACTTGCTGGCAGGTGCGCCGCGATATCCTCATCATGCTGGAGCATGCAGGCTCGGGACATCCCGGCGGCTCTCTTTCGGCGGTGGAGATTCTGGTGAGCCTGTACTTCGCCAAACTGAAACACGACCCCGCCAATCCTTCCTGGCCCGAGCGCGACCGGTTCGTGCTCTCCAAGGGTCATTGCTGCCCGGTCCTGTATACCGTGCTGGCCCACCGGGGATTCTTCCCCAAGGAGGAACTAATGACGTTTCGCCGCCTCAACTCCCGTTTGCAGGGGCACGCCTACCGGGGCGTTCCCGGTGTTGAGGCGTCCACCGGCTCGCTGGGTCAGGGACTTTCCATCGCCCAGGGGATGGCGCTGGCCGCGCGGCTCGACGGCCGCAAGAACCGGGTTTACTGCCTGATGGGCGACGGCGAGATGGACGAGGGTGCGATATGGGAAGCTGCCATGGAGGCGAGCTTCCGTAAGCTGAACAATCTTTGCGGGATACTTGACCGGAACATGGTCCAGCAGGACGCCGAGACCAGGATTATCAAAGACCTGGAACCCCTGGCAGACAAGTGGCGCTCCTGCGGCTGGAAGGGGATTGAAATCGACGGCCATAACTGCGCCGGGATGATCGGGGCTTACGATGCCGCTGAAAGCGTTACCGACCGGCCCACTTTGATTCTGGCCCACACCATGAAGGGGAAAGGGGTTTCTTTCATGGAAGGCAAGGCCGAATGGCACGGCAAGGCCCCCAACAAACAGGAACTGGCCAGGGCTCTCCAGGAGTTGGCCGAAAACTACGGGGTGCGGTAGACATTTGCCACTTGATACTTGCTACTTGTCACTTTCTAAGGAACTATGTTAGGTAAACCGACACGAGACGGATTCGGTGAGGGTCTGCTGGAACTCGGCAGAACCAACAGGGACGTCGTGGTGCTGACCGGTGACCTGGCCGGTTCAACCCGCGCTGAGTGGTTTGCGGCGAAGTTTCCGGAACGGTTCTTCAACCTGGGCATATCGGAGCAGGACCTGGTGGGCACCGCCGCGGGAATGGCCCTGGACGGCAAGATTCCTTTCGCCTGTTCCTTCAGCGTCTTTCTCACTGGCCGGGCCTACGACCAGATACGTATATCGGTCTGCTACAACCAGGCCAATGTGAAACTGGCGGCTACCCACGCCGGGCTGACGGTGGGCCCCGACGGGGCCACGGCCCAGGCCATGGAAGACATCGCCGCTATGCGGGCGCTGCCGGGAATGACGGTGATCGTCCCCTGCGATGCCGTGGAGGCGAAGAAAGCGACTATAGCCGCAGCGGCCTGGAAAGGGCCGGTATTCCTGAGGCTGGGGCGCAACCCGTACCCGGTTGTCACCGCGGAAGGTGATGCCTTCATCATAGGTAAGATTCACATACTGCGCCCGGGGAGCGATGTCGCCATTTGCGCCTGCGGGCTCATGGTCGGCGAGGCGATGACGGCAGCAGCACGGCTGGCCGACGAAGGCATTCAGGCCTGCGTGGCGGATGTGCACACGATAAAACCCCTGGACACCCCTGCTCTGACCGAGTTGGCCCGCCGATGCGGCGCCTTGGTGACGGCGGAGGAACACCAGTTGACGGGCGGCCTGGGCGGCGCGGTAGCCGAGACCCTGGCCAGGGAATATCCGGTACCGGTGGAAATGGTCGGCATTCATGACACCTTCGGGGAATCGGGCTCCGAGAGGGAATTGCAGCAGAAGTACGGGATCACCGACAAGGATGTCTACGAAGCCGCCAAACGGGCACTGGCGCGGAAGCGGCCGGCATAGTGGGCCAGCTAATGGCCCTGCTTTCGGGCGTCGCCTTTGCCGTCAGCAACACCTATAACCGGAGGTCGGTCTATTTCACTAAGGAGTCGTTCTCGCCTCTGGCCGTGTCTCTGGGCATTGGCATCCTGCTGTTGTTTGTCGCCATGCTGGTATCGGGGTCGGCTTCATCGATGTCATCTCTGTCGTGGTGGGGGCTTCTCTCCTTGAGCGCCGCCGGGATCATCCATTTTGTGATAGGGAGGATATTCAACTACACCGGGTTGCGCCTGGTCGGGGCCAACATCACCGCTCCGTTGATGGCCACCAACGTGCTTTTTGCCGCGCTGCTGGCATGGGTCTTTCTTGGGGAAACTCTATCGGTTGTGCATGCCCTGGGTATCGCGGCGGTGTTCGTCGGCCTGGCGTTGATAACCTATTCTCCAGGAGGTACCGGCGCCGGCAAGATTGAACGGAAAACTTTACTGAAGGGAGTCGCGGCCGGCCTGGCGGCGGGCCTGTGTTACGGCATATCACCCCTGTTTGTCAGAATGGGGGTGAGGGAAATCGGCTCGCCATACGCTGCCGGATTCGTCTCCTACGCCGCGTCCGGGGTGGTGGTCGTCTTCCTGCTGGCCCGGTTCGAACTTCGCCGCTCTCTGCTGAAGATTCCCTCATCGGCTGTCCCTTCCATGATTACCGGCGGCGTCTCCGTCACCGCGGCCCAGATACTCCGCTATGTCGCCCTGGACTTCCTGCCTGTGAACGTGGTGACGCCGTTGACTTCCACCAACAACCTCTTTACGCCTGTCATGTCCTGGATCGTCAACCGGAAGCTGGAGGTGTTCTCCATCAGGGTCATGCTGGGGACCGCGGCCATGTTGACCGGCGTGCTAATCGTGATGTTTAGATAGCTCGGCATCCAGCCAGGCCAGATAGCCGGGGTTGCCGGCCGTCACCGGCACGGCCAGTATCTCGGGGACTTCGTACGAGTGGAGACGGCGAATCGCTTCCTCAACCCTCGGGTAGAGTTCCTGGCTGGTCTTGACGATGGCCATGAATTCCTGGGCTTCTTCTATTTTGCCTTTCCACCGGTAGGTGCTGTGAACGGGTCCGGCCACCTGGACGCAGGCTGCCAGCCGTTCTTCCACGAGTTCCCGTGCGATGCTGTCCATGTCAGCCCGCGGGCCGGTGGTGATGACCTGAATGTACTTTTGCATGGTTGTATCCCGGTTGATTCTATTGCTTCGTCGTCTCTAAAGTCAAAAAGACCTGGGGGAGGCGCGAGTTCTCTGATATAATAGTGAGCACCGCCAGCGTGAACTTTTTCAGGAGGTAACACAGTGGACGATAGATTGAAAGACATGCTTAACCAGTCCGTGTCCAGAGAGATGGGCGTTTCCATTCAGTATATGTGGCAGCACGTTATGGCCGTGGGACTGTCAAGCCCGGAATTGAAAGAGGTCTTCAAGCAGATCGCGGTCACCGAAATGAAACACGCCGAGGCTTTCGCCGAGCGGCTGTACTATCTGGGAGGAACTCCCACTGTCAAGCCCACGGACATCAAGTACGGCGGCGATTTGAAGAAGATGGTGCACGACGACCTGGAGACGGAAAGCTATGCTATCCGGCTGTATACCGAGGCCATCAGACTGTGCGAGGAGGTGGACGACCCAGTCACCAGGCTCTTGTATGAGAAGGTCCTTTCCCAGGAGCAGGGGCACTGGCACACGTTCTCGATTCTGCTTTCGGAACAGAAGACTGGTTAACAAACTCTGGCGATAGACGAGGAAATAATGGCAAAACTGGTCATCGATTGTCGAAAACTGGCCTGTCCCGAACCGGTCATACTCACCATGAAGGCGATGAAAGAGGCGGAAGAAGTAGTTGCCATAGTGGACAATGACGCCGCGCGGGAGAATGTCGGCCAACTGGGCAGGAACGAGGGATGGAGTGTGGCCACGGAGAGTAAGCCTGATGGGACCTATGTCACCCTTAAGAAAGTGGTTGGCACGGCGCCGTTGCCCAAGCCTGTTGAAGAAAAGGCGGCGCCGGCGAGGGGGGTGGTGGTGCTGGTGGCCTCGGAGTACCTCGGGAGGGGAGAACTGCCTCAACTGGGAAGCCTGCTGATGCAGAGCTTCCTCCATACCATGAACGGGCTGCTCACCAAGCCGGAGACTGTCATATTCATCAACAGCGGCGTGAAGCTGGTGGGCAGCGGCTCGCCGGTGGTAGAAGATCTTAAGAAACTAAGAGAGGACGGCGTGGAGTTGCTGGCCTGCGGCACCTGCCTGTCCCAGTTCCAGTTGATGGACAAGGTCGCCGTGGGACAGGTGTCGAACATGGCCGTCATCGCCGACACCCTGCTCCGGGCGGAGAAGGGAATATCGTTGTAGTTGGGCGAACGCGGGCGTGGCGGCCGGGACCACAGGCGTCCCTGCCTGTGGGTCCCCAAGCCACTGGTAACGCAGGCCTCTGACGTGCCTGCGAACGCCCGGCATGGCACCAGCGCCCAGACTATTGCGCAAGACTGGCATTTCGCCTGGATTCCTGCCTTCGCAGGAATCAACCATGAACCAAGGTTCACCACGAAACATGAAAGCACCTCCGTAGTCGGGCTCGTCCCGGAGCCCGACCCATCTCGGGGTCAGGGACGACCCCGAGTACGGTACTTTCAGGGTAATGACAGATCGCGGAAGTGCTCTCCCCCTTTTTCAAAGGGGGATTAAGGGGGATTTCATGGCGCCCATTGGCAGGGATGCCTGTCCTACCAAAGAGAAGTTCCGCCGAAGGCGGGAATCCACGGGGGGTAACAAAATAGTGTGAACACAACAAACATTTCTTTCAAAGTAGACGGCCTGAAGCTGGTCGGGGAGATATTTACCCCCAACGGAAAGCCTGGGCAAAAGCTTCCCGCCCTGTGCCTGTGCCACGGCATCCCGGCGAAGGCGTATGTCCCCGGCGACGAGGGCTATCCGGCGCTGGCCCGGACCTTCTGCGACCTGGGCATTTTGACCATGATCTTCAATTTCCGTGGCGCCGGCTTGAGCGAAGGCAACTTCGATATGTTCGACTGGACCAAAGACCTGAGCGGAGCGGTGGATTTCCTTTCCGCCCTTCCTGAAGTGGATACGTCGCGTTTGTTTCTGATGGGGTTCAGCGGCGGCGCCGCCGCCGCCGTCTACGTGGCCGCCGCCGACGCCAGGGTCAAAGCCCTGGTTACCTGCGCTTGCCCGGCCAGATTTGCCATTATCGGGGAACAGGTTGGGTGGGAGAGTTTCATTCAACAGGCCAGGGACGTGGGAACCATCAAGGACCCGTCGTTTCCGCCTTCATCAAAGGTCTGGGCGGATAATTTCAAGAAGGTTGACCCCATCAAATTCATTTCCCGTATTTCCCCCCGGCCCCTGTTGATCATTCAGGGAGACGGCGACGACGTGGTCCCCGTGAGCGCCGCCAGGGAGCTTTTCGGCCGGGCAGGAGAACCCAAGGAACTAGCCATATTTGCCGGGGCCAATCACCGCCTGCGCCTGGATGACCGGGCCATGGACAAAGCCCGGGAGTGGGTCAAAGCTCGCCTGTAAGGATGGTTTAAGTTTGAGCTGCTTCGCCGGGTTGAACAAAAACTGGGGCGGGTCTATAATGAACCTCGGAGTAAACGCTTGTTTCCTAGTCCTGAATCCCTCCTCAGGAGGGTTCGAAAATAGTGGATACTGGCTGGCACGAAGCCTGCGGGGTCTTCGGGGTTTATAACCCCGGCGAAGACGTAAGCAGGCTGACTTTCTTTGCCATCTTCGCACTCCAGCACCGGGGGCAGGAGAGTGCCGGCATAGCCACCGCTGACGGGAAAAACATCCAGGTCTACACGGGGATGGGGCTGGTGTCTCAGGTCTTCAACGAAGATATCCTCTATCATCTCAAAGGTCACATCGCTATCGGCCACAACCGTTATTCCACCACCGGTTCGTGCCGCGCCGCCAACGCCCAGCCCATAGTCGTGGAAGGTCCCTCCGGCCAGATGGCGCTGGCCCACAACGGCAATATTGTCAACGCCGTCTATCTGCGGCAGGAATTGATGGACCAGGGATACAAGTTTTGCACCTCCACCGATTCCGAGATGATCGCCTGGCTGATAATGTCCGCGCCCGGCAAAGACTGGGTCGACAAGATCAAACATGCCATGGGCCGGCTTCGCGGCGCCTACTCCCTGACAATAGCCACCAAAGACCGCCTCATCGCGGTGAGAGACCCCTTCGGGGTGAGGCCGTTGTGCCTGGGCAAGATGGGCGGCGGTTGGGTGGTCGCTTCCGAGACTTGCGCCCTGGACCATATCGGGGCTGATTTCGTCCGGGAAGTGGAACCGGGCGAGATACTGGTAATTGACGCGGGAGGACTACAGAGTTTCCGGGAGCCTTCGCCCCGCAAAGCACTCTGCATCTTTGAGTATATCTATTTTGCCCGACCGGACAGCATCATCAACGGGCGCCTGCTCTATCCCGCCAGGGAGAGAATGGGCGCCAACCTGGCCAGAGAGTATCCGGTTAACGCCGACCTGGTCATGGGCGTGCCCGATTCGGCCGGCGCCGCTGCCGGGGGCTATGCCCGGGGCTCCGGCCTGCCCATGAGGGAAGGCCTGCTGAAAAACCGCTACGTCGGCAGGACATTCATCGAACCCGACCAGCGTATTCGGGAACTCGGTGTCAAGCTCAAGTTCAATCCCCTTCGAGAGGTCTTGGACAACAAGAGCATCGTGGTGGTGGACGACAGCATCGTCCGCGGGACCACTACTCCCCGCGTTATCTCCATGCTGCGGAAGGCGGGAGCCAGGGACATTCACCTGCGCATCTGCGCCCCTCCCATCCGTCACCCATGCTTCTTCGGCGTGGACATGGCCACCCGCTGGGAACTCATAGCCGCTCAGAAGACGGTCCCAGAGATACAGAAGTTTGTGGGCGCCGACTCGCTGGGTTACCTGAGCGTTGACGGTCTGGTAAACGCGGTGGGCTTGCCTAAAGAGATGTTCTGCCTGGCTTGCTTTACCGGGGAATATCCGATCCCTGTGCAGCTTGAAATGGACAAACTGGCGCTGGAAACGCTGCAGCCCGAGATTGCCAAGACACTGTCCTGACCCAGCAGTATAATTCCAGGCGATAAGCATGAGTTGATAAACCGGGACGGTTTCCACCGACCGGTGCTTTTGGATTTCCTTAGGATTCTGGTTGCCTCTGCGCTCTATTAATACTATTTCAGGAGGTTCCTTTGAGAGCAATCGTTAGCGTATTCGACAAGACAGGCCTGTCTGATTTTGCCAGGGGCCTGACCGCCCTCGGCTTTGAGGTGTTCAGCACCGGCGGCACCAAGAAATCCCTCCAGGACGCCAGAGTGCCGGTGCACAGCGTGTCGGACATCACGGGTTTCCCGGAAATACTCGACGGCAGGGTAAAGACTCTCCATCCTGCCATCCACGGCGGAATCCTGGCCCGGCGCGATTTGCCTTCGCACGTGGCCCAGTTGAAGGAGAGCCGGATAGAGACTATCGACCTCGTCGCGGGGAACCTGTATCCCTTCGTCCAGACCATCTCCAAGCCAGGAGTAACATTGGAAGATGCGCTGGAGAACATCGACATCGGCGGCCCAACCATGATTCGGGCGTCAGCCAAGAATTTCCCGCACGTGCTGGTGGTCGTAGACCCGGCCGACTACGGACCGGTACTGGAACGCCTGAAGAAGGGCGATATCGATATCGAGTACCGGCGCAAGCTGGCGCAGAAGGCTTTCCAGCACACGGCGACGTATGATACGGCTATTGCTCAGTTCCTCTACCGGGAGGAGGGGTTCCCCAACGAAATGACCATCGGGCTGAAGAAGCGGCAGGAGCTGCGGTACGGGGAGAACTCGCACCAGAAGGCGGCGTTCTACGTTGAACTGGGCAAAGGGAAAGTGCCCCCGGCCAGCATGGCCAACGGCACCCAACTGGGAGGCCCGGAACTTTCTTTCAACAATTACCTGGACATGGATTCAGCCATGACTGTAGCGGCGGATTTCGCCGCACCCACCATTGCCATCATTAAGCACACCAATCCCTGCGGGCTGGCCAGCCACGCCGACCTCGTGACGGCCTATCAGAGAGCCCTGGCCGGCGACCCCGTGGCGGCCTTCGGCGGCATCGTGGCGATCAACCGGACGGTCGACCTGAGGCTGGCCAAAGAGATAGATAAGACTCATTATGACGCCATCATCGCGCCTGAATACAGCCCCGAGGCGCTGGCGATTCTCAAGCCGAAGAAGAACCTGCGCATCCTCGCTGTACCGGGAATGGCCGTTCCACCGGCCAGGGACGAAGGACTCATGGACTACCGGCGGGTCAGGGGCGGGCTGCTGGTGCAGTCCAGCGACACCATTGAAGAAGACGAGCATAGGGGTAAGGTGGTGACCAAACGCGCGCCCACCGCCGCGGAACTGAAAGACCTCGCCTTCGCCTGGCGGGCGGTGAAGCACATCAAGTCCAATGCCATCGTGCTGGTCAAGGACGAGACCCTGCTCGGTATGGGCGCCGGGCAGCCCAGCCGGGTGGTGAGCGTTGAACTGGCTCTCAAGCGGGCCGGCGCCCAGTCGAAGGGCAGCGTCCTGGGCTCCGACGCCTTCTTCCCCTTCTCCGATGGTGTGGAACTGGCGGCGAAAGGCGGCGTCGCCGCCATCGTCGAGCCCGGCGGATCGGTTAAAGACGACGACGTAATCAAAGTGGCCGACCAGTACAACATCGCCATGCTGTTCACCGGCCACCGCCACTTCAAGCATTGATCCTGGCATATTGTTCGTGTTCGCTGCCTCTGAGTCGTCTGGAAACGAAAGATCCATGCTAGTGATTGACCAGAACAGCATGAAGGCACTGAGGGACCGGGTCCTGCTGAGGGAGCATGCCTCTGATTGTCTTGCCGAGTTGAGAAAGGTTATCGAGATCAAGCGCAGCCTCCAGTGGCGGGCGGACGCGGCCTACGCCTGTGTCGGAGGGTCCGTGGCGGCGCACCTTTCCTGGGAGTTGAAGGAACTGGAAGATGCGCTGTGGGCGCTGGAGGACGGCAGGAACCAGGAGGCCGCCGCGAAACTGGACGAGATGATTAAGATAATGGAGCCGGTAACAAAGTAGTTTCCTTTTGCGTTGAGGTCAGTGTTCGTGGCTGAAAAGACTCTGGAGAAACAAATGGCATCAGTAGACGTAGTAATCCCGGTTTACAACGAAGAAGAGGCGCTGCCCACCTGCATCGCGACGCTCCACAAGTTCCTCAAGGAAAACCTGACCCAGCCGTGGACCATCGTCGTGGCTGACAACGGGTCCAACGACAGGACCATGGAAGTGGCTACCGCTCTGGCCAAGAAGTATGACCGGGTCCGCGTGGTGCATCTGGACCAGAAAGGTCGGGGCCGCGCCCTGCGCAAGACGATGCTGGAAAGCGACGCCGACATAGTCTCCTATATGGACGTGGACCTATCGACGGGGCTGGATGCTTTTCTCCCTATGATCAAGTCGCTGGAAGAAGGCTACGGCATCGGCATCGGTTCCAGGCTAATGCCCGGCTCGAAAGTGACCCGGTGTTTCAAGAGGGAACTTACCTCCAGGGTCTACAACGCGATGATAAAGATGATGTTCTTCACTCGTTTCCATGACGCCCAGTGCGGCTTCAAGGCTATTCGCAAGGATGTGGCGCGGAAGTTGGTGCCGCTGGTGGAGAACCAGAACTGGTTCTTCGACACGGAACTGCTTCTCTTGGCGACCAAGTCTGGAGACCGCATCAAAGAAGTGCCGGTGGTATGGTACGAAGATCCGGGAACAACGGTGCACGTGGCCAAGACCGCCAAGGAAGACATCAAGGGCCTGCTGCGCGTGCGCTTCAGCCCCAGTGAAGGGGTGAAGAAGCTGAAGAAAGAGTCTCCGGCGAAGCCTAAGTAGAGTTGAATCCCCCTTGTTCAAAGGGGGACCAAGGGGGGATTCCACGACCATCTTACTTGGAGGTGCAAATTCCCTCGCGGGAGGGTTGGGTTCCGTTGTGGTAGAATCTCTCCGATGAAGACGTTCATGTCTAGGTGGAGCCGTCTGGGTCTCCAGCGCCGCATAATGGCCTACGTCACCGTCGGGCTGGTGGTCCTTTTTTCCGGCCTCGCCTTTTTCGATCTACGGGCGGTGCGTGACGCGCAGGACCAGGTGTTCCGCGAGCGCATGGCTCTGGCCTCCAGCCTGGCTCAGGAAATGGACCATGATTTCGGTTTTCTGGCCTCAGACCTTCTGATGGGAGTCGAGAGCCTCGATTTGTCGGCGGGTGACGCTAAGGTGGCTGTCGATCAGCTTTCCCACCTGGTGAGGCGGCACACCACCAGCCAGTTCTTCCGCGTGTCTTTTGTCGGTGTCATGGATGACCAGGGACAGTTGCTGGCAAGCGCCCCGGCTGCTCTCGGACCTTTGCCTCCCAGGGTCGGAGGGGTTGTGAGGAGGGCCATTGCCCAGAATAGGCCTCTCATCCTTCGCTCCCGCAGGTCCGATGAGACCGGAGTGCCTTTCGCTGCCGTAGTGGTGCCGGTATCGGCGGCCTGGACGGGTGGACAACCCCTGGCGGTGGTAGCTGACACTATAGGAGTCAGCGGGTACCTTCCAGCTATCCCCGGAGGGGGCACCGGCTATTCTATGGAGGTCCTCGGGTCTGACGGGAGGATCATTGTGTCATCTCCGGACCCGGAGCAGGTTGGCAGGACAAGTCCCCACTATGCGGATTTGCGGAAGTACATCAATGCCGAACTGGGTGGGGTGGAAATCCACTATGGGCACGAGAGTGTTCCTGGCGGCGACCAGGTGGTTGCGATTACGCCGTTTCCGTCAGGTCCTTTCTACCTGGTATTGAAACAGCCGGTCGAACTGGCGCTGGCAGTCCCTCAGCGTCGTCAGAAGGAAATGATGGCGGTAGGGGTGGTGGGCCTGATGCTGGCTCTGGGCGTGGCCTGGGGCACCACGCGGAGCGTGGTCCGTCCGGTGACCCAACTGCGAGCCACTGCACGCGGGTTTGCCGCCGGCAACCTGGAGAACCCGGTCAAGGTGGTGGCCCAGGATGAACTGGGAGATCTGGCGGTTGACATCGAGACCATGCGGCAACAGCTCAAGAGATCAAGGGATGACCTCGAGGGTACCAAGCGCGAACTGGAAGCAAAGGTTGCGGAACGCACGCGCAGGCTCCAGGAAACGCTGGGCAAGATTATCACTGCCCAGGAAGAGGAGAGGCGGCGGTTGGCCCGTGAACTCCATGACGAGCAGAGCCAGTCTTTAGGGGCTCTCTCGGTGAGCCTGGACAGAATAAGCCGTTTGATGGGGGCGGCATCCCCTCCGGTCCATGAGGAGATGGAACAGGCCCGCGAGATGGCCCGTTCGCTGTTGAAAGGCACCCGGCGCCTCATCTACGACCTTCGCCCGAGCGTTCTGGATGACATGGGTCTTGAAGCGGCCATTCGTTGGTGCGCCGAGACCCATCTCGAGTGCCACGGCGTGCGCGTAACATTGCGGAACTCGTTGCCCCCAGGTCGTCTGCCCGGGCCAGTGGAGGTCGCTCTTTTCAGGGCGGCTCAGGAAGCCATTGTCAATGTGGAGCGCCATTCACAGGCCCGGAACGCGGAAATCTTGATCGAGCGACAGAAATCCACGCTACGGATGGAGGTCCGTGACGATGGCAGGGGCTTCGACCCTGGCGCGACCGGGAACGGCAGCGGGACGTCCGGTGTTGGGCTGGAGGGGATGAAGGAGAGAATACATCTGGTCGGGGGCAAGATTGACGTTCTATCCGAACCGGGCAAGGGCGCCACGGTCAGGATTGAGGTCCCTCTGGACAGGATCGGCGCGGAATGATACGTTTGCTCCTCGCTGATGACCATGCCATGATCCGCCAGGCCATAGCTCGGACCCTCGCGGACGTTCCGGAATTCCAGGTGGTGGGGGAGGCCGGCACCGGTGAGGAATGCCTGGAGTTGGTGGGGCGTTTGACCCCTGACGTGGTGCTTATGGATATCGGCATGCCCGGCATTGGGGGGCTGGCCGCTACCGAGAGAGTCCGCCGGGGCTATCCGGACGTGGGCGTGCTCGTTCTCACTATCCACAATCGGGAGGACTATTTCTTTAAATCCCTCCAGGCGGGCGCCTCCGGGTATATCCTGAAAGACGCTGAAATGGACGAACTGGTGGAGGCGGTCAAGGCCGTGGCCCGGGGAGAAACCTACATTTTTCCCAGTCTGATGCCCAAGCTGGTCGCGGACTACTTACACCGGGTGCGAAGCGATGGGGCTGTGGCGGGAGAGCGACAGCCTCTCAGCCAGCGAGAGCAGGAAGTCCTTCGCCTCATTGCCTCGGGTCAAACTACCAACGAGATCGCCCTGGAGCTCAGCATCAGCACCCACACGGTGCGGCGCCACCGGGACCACATAATGGCCAAACTGAATCTCCATTCCGCTGTTGAACTCATCCGCTTTGCCGTCGGCCAGGGCCTGCTCAATGAGCCGGAGTAAATAGCGCCCTTCCGCCGGGTCCGAGATACCCTATACCAGAATAGGGCAAGACCTGCACCAAAAATGGGGCAAACAGATGATGCGTCCCCGGTGGCTGTGCTTTACAATGCTGTGAAAATCGAAAGGAGCAAAATGAAACACCAGAAGCTATTTCTACTAGTGAGTGTGGTTGTGTTGGTCGCGGCGGTATTCGCGGCGTGCGCCGGACCATCGGGCGCGCCGGGACCTGCTGGACCGGCTGGACCCGCCGGCCCTGTTGGCAAGGAAGGCCCGGCTGGAAAAGCGGGCGTCGCCGGACCTGCTGGACCGGCTGGACCCGCGGGACCTGCGGGCAAAGCTGGTTCGCCCGGTGTCACCCCCGATGACGTAAAGAAATCGGTCGATGAGCGGTTTACAAAAGTAGACCGGACCTTGCCGCTCTGGTCGATTCAACCAGGCACGGCCGCGGAGATGGTAAATCTGACTATCTATTTCAATAACATGTGGTTTGGCGCCCAGGCCGGCAACTGGGACTTGGCCCGTTTCGAAGTCTACAGGTCGGACGAGGCAGTAAAGACGGTAGGGGTGACCAGGCCGGCGCGGACTGCCCTGTTGAAGCCGTGGGCCGACAGCAATCTAGGCGCGTTGACCAAAGCAATAGAGGCCAAGAACCTACCTGATTTTGAGAAAGCTTACGACGCCGCCGTCCTTGGCTGCAACGCCTGCCACGTAGGCAGTGAGGGCGGCCCTCTTAAGAGCATGAAATCGTTCAAGATCACCCGCCCCACTACTCCTCTGTTCAGCAACATAGATTACAAGGGAAACTAATACCCGGTCGGTAATCCTCTCAACCCGAGCCAAAAAGAGCCCGCCACCAAGGCGGGCTCTTTTTGTTTAGTCTACCATGCCGGCATCCAGCCGGCCCCATGGGCCACGAAAGGCAATTGACAATCAGGCCGCAAAACATTATATTAGCAATTACGCATATGCTAAACGACAAGCTCTGTTTGAATCTGCCGGACAGGTGCGAGGTGCGCTCGTCTGACCAGCGGAAGGTGGCGGCGGCGAAGGCAAAACTGCTGGGTGATGATACCTACGCCTCGGTGGCCGAGACCTTCTCGGCCCTGGGTGATTCCAACCGGTCGAAGATCGTCTATTCCTTGCTGGACCAGGAACTCTGCGTCTGTGACATGGCCAGCGTTGTTGGGATTTCGGAATCTGCGGTGTCGCAGCACCTGAGGATACTCAGGACCCTGAGGCTGGTGAGGCAGCGCAAAGATGGACGGATGATGTACTACTCGTTGAACGACGAGCATATCAGGAAGCTGCTGGGAGTTTGCCTGGAGCATGTGCAGCACGGTTAACAGGTAGAATCCAGATTTCAGAATTCAGAATCCAGTAGCCAAAAGGTTCAACGCCGCCGGCGAATCGGGCGGGGCCTTCTGGATTCTGGCTACTGACTTCTTGTTTCGAGGTTTACATGGCTGAACTTACTTTTATACTGACCGGGATGGACTGCATCGATTGCGCACGGCAAATCGAAGCCGTGGTCAAGCTGGTTCCGGGCGTCGATAAAGTTGAGATATCCCTGACCAGCAGCCAGATGGCGGTACAGACGTCTTCACCGGGGACTTTGAATATTGAGAAGTTGATGCGCGAGGTTCGGGGTCTGGGTTATGGCATCAGGCCCCTGGCGGCTGGTAAGACTTGCACAGTCTTTGTCGAGGGACTTGACTGCGCCGACGAGGTGGAAAGCATCGATAAGAAGCTCTGGGGTGTTGGTGGAATACTGGAACACAAGGCCAACATTGTCCAGCAGGCTGTAGAAGTGGTCTATGAACCCGGGCGCATCGAGCCCCGGGAGATCGTCCGGGCAATTTCCGAAACGGGCTTGAAAGCCAGCCTGGAGAGGCCGAAGGAAAAAGTGGCGGTATGGTGGAAAGAGACTAAGAACAAGCTGCTCTTTTTTTGCGGCACGCTGATCGCGGCCGGATTCGTGGCTCAATGGCTCGGTGTCTATGAACCCATCGCCATCGGCGCTTTTCTGGGGGCGGTGGCTGTAGGCGGGTATTATCCGGCCAGGATGGGGCTGGCAGGTGTCCGGACGCTAAGGCTCAACATCTACACGCTGAACATGGGCGCTGTTCTGGGCGCTCTGGCCATCAGACTGTGGGAAGAAGCGGCGGTACTTATCTTCGTCTATTCCCTGGGAAGCGTGCTGGAAAGCTTCGCCGTGGGCAAAGTCCGTGGCTCGCTGCAGGGATTGATGGGACTGGTCCCTCAAGGCGCCACGGTACGCCAGCACAGTGGTCCGGAAGTATTCATGCCGGTGAAAGACATAAAAATAGGGGACGTCGTTATCGTCAAACCAGGCGAGAAGGTCCCTCTGGATGGCGTGGTGGTAGCCGGTTATTCCACCGTGGACCAGGCCCCGGTCACCGGAGAATCCGTTCCTGTGCCCATTGCCAAAGGCGATGAGGTATTCGCTGGCACCATTAACCAGAAGGGCTATCTTGAACTGAGAGTCACCAAGCTTCATACCGACACTACCCTGGCCAAGATCATCAACTACGTGGAAAAGGCAGAGTTGAAGAAGTCCAGCTACCAGCGCTTTGCCGACCGTTTCGGACAGATATACACTCCGGCGGCTTTCCTTCTGGCGGCCCTCACCGCCACTGTTCCCCTGGCTTTCGGCCAGCCCTTTGCCCCGTGGTTCTACCGGGCGCTGGTGGTGCTGGCAGTCTCGTGCTCCTGCGGCCTGGCCCTTTCCGTTCCAGTCGCTACCGTCTCGTCGGTGGCCAACGCCGCCCGGAAAGGGATCCTGATTAAAGGGGGCGCCAGTCTCGAAGCCGCGTCGCGTGCCCAGGTAGTCGTCTTTGACAAGACCGGCACTCTCACCATCGGAAGACCCTCCGTAACCGACGTTGTTGCCATTAAGATGGAGCATCCGAAATTGCTGGCAGTGGCCGGGGCCATTGAAAACAGATCGGAGCACCACCTGGGCGAGGCCATACTCAGGAGGACCCGCGAAGAAGGGATAGAAATCCCTCATATTCAGGATTTTGAGTCTATTCCGGGTGTCGGGGTGCAGGCCAGGGTCAACGGGCAGGTGTGCTGGGTCAATAGCGGGCGCAAACTCGCTGATACTGTCGTGTTCACCGAAAAAGGCAAGTCTGAGATGGCCCGTCTGGAAGCCGAGGGCAAGACTGCCGTAGTTGTGGGATGCGAAAGCGATGTGCTGGGGGTAATCGGCATCGCCGACCAGGTCCGGCCGGAAGCCGCGGCTGCCATCAAGGCGCTTAAGGCCATGGGCATAAAGAAGACGGTGATGCTGACCGGGGATGACGATGGGATCGCCCGGGCCATCGCCGCCGAGGTCGGCGTGGATGAGTACCGGGCGCGTCTGTTGCCTGAAGACAAAGTGGCCCAGGTCAAGAAACTCAGGGAAGAATTTGGCAGTGTCGTAATGGTCGGGGACGGCGTGAATGACGCCCCGGCGCTGGCGGAATCAGATGTCGGCATTGCCATGGGCGCGGCAGGGACCGACGTCGCCATCGAAACGGCGGACCTGGCCCTGATGTCCGACAATCTGATGCGCGTTCCTGAAGTCCTGGCTTTGAGCCAGCGCACGGCGGCCAATATAAAGCAGAATATCTTTGCCAGCCTCATCATCGTGGCCTTCATCATACCGGCTGCCCTGGCTGGCTGGGTTGGGCTCGTTCCGGGACTCTTGATCAACGAAGGCAGCATGCTCATCGTTATCGCTAACGGCCTCCGGCTACTGAGATAGTGCACCGCTACCTCACGTTTTCGACCATATGCCTGACATTTATCCTGTTAGGGATCAGTGCTACCGCTGTGGCCGTCGCCTTCCCGGTAATAACTTCGCAGTTTAGCGCCTCGGTTGTCGAAGCGGGCTGGGTATTAAGCGTTTATCAGTTGACTTATATCTCAGCTCTGCCTCTGGCCGCCAAAGCCAGTTACATCTTCGGCAAGAGGACCGTTTTCGTGGTGTCGGCGCTACTCTTCACGGCCGGTTCGGCCCTATGCGCCATAGCTCCTAACATCCAACTTCTTGTCCTCTCCCGTGCCCTTCAGGGAATGGGAGCCGGAGCCTACACTCCGGTGGGAATAGGAATTGTCGCCGACTCGTTCACCGAGGAGAGACAAAAGTACATTGGCCTGACCAGCAGCATCTATCCTATCGGGCAGATAATAGGGCCGAGTCTTGGCGGTTGGATGGTCAGCGTTTTCGGCTGGAGGTCGGTATTCTGGTTCAATGTGCCGCTGGGCCTTGCGATTCTGGTTCTGGCGATCATCCTCATCAAACCCGGGGCCAGGGAAAAGGGACATATGGACCTGCTGGGCGGAAGTCTGCTCGTCGCTTCCCTATTTGCCCTGATGACCGGCGTTACCAGGATTGGCGGAGCCGCCGGCAGTGCATCCGGCGTCTCTTGGGGGGTTCCGGCGTTGCTCCTTGCTATCGCGGTCGTGTTGATGGGGTTTTTCGTGCGGCGCATCAAGACTGCCAGGGAGCCCATCGTGGATTGGGAAATATTGAGCGGCAGACCGTTCATAGCCGCTAACGTCTACAATTTCGTCTGTGGGGCCTATTACACCGGACTGCTGTCCTTTGTTCCACTGTATGCCGTATCCATTTATGGCATGTCCACTGTTCAGAGCGGGCTGGTCATGGCCCCCTGGTCGGCCGGTGTCATGATAGCGGCCGGGGTGAGCAGTTTCTTCCTGGGGAGGTGGGGTTACCGGAGACCGATGGTGGCGGGCAGTGTTATCGCCGTAATCGGGCTTTCGCTCCTGGCTCTTGAACTGCCCGGCCTGGATATTC
>ORJL011127017.1_pt1 | contig 22068 bp, 21 predicted proteins | sample 1779941 | NCBI WGS metagenome assembly ORJL01 (sample SAMEA104232317, study PRJEB22302) | groundwater metagenome | biome: forest; feature: aquifer; material: groundwater | place: USA | collected 2011-08-07 | depth 5.8 m
CCGACGAGCGCGCGAAAGCGCTCCCGAAGGAAACGGCGGCAATTGGCGTGCCAAGGCTCTGCAAAACGGGTCGTCGCCGTCGCGTGTTTCAGCCTCCCACGAGCTTCTTGACCTTCGCCTCTAGATGTTCCGGCCCGGAAAAGTCGATTTCCACGTCGACGACCACACCTTCCGGGTTGATGAACAGGACGGTCGGGATTCCCTTGACGCCGTAGAGTTCCTTGGCGATCGGCTTCCCGTCGAGGAGGATTCGGTGTTTCAGTTGGCGTTCTTTCACGAAGCGGGCGACGTCGTCTTTCGGCTCGTTCCAGGAATTGACGCCGAGGACGACGAGTCCCTTGCTGCGATACTCCTCGGACAGGCGACTCAGGTGCGGAGCCTCCGCACAGCAGGGCGGTCAGCCAAACGCCCAAAACGCGAGCACAACGGGTTTGCCCCGGAACTCGCTTAGTCGGACCTTTCCGCCGTCGAGCGCCGTCAGTTCGAAGTCCGGCGCGGCCTTCTTCATCATCCTGTCGGCGTATTGCCGTTCGGGCGTGCTGGCGCAGCCGACGGACGTCGCCATCGCCAGGAGCGGACCTAGCTTCCACAATCGGCTCATCTCTAGAACTCCACTTCGATGAGAACCTGTCTTCGCCCGGCGTCGACCGTCGGCCCGGACAGCGGGAACGATGCTATCCGTGCGGACTGCGGGTCGCAACGACGGGATCGCGGCCCGACCGTTTCCGGCGTTGACCTCAGTCAATCTGGCACTGAAAAGAAGCCACAACCCCGATGGGGTTGGGCCTCTCTCTTTCCATGTTGACCCAGGGTAGCCGCTTCGCGTCAACCCTGGGCTGGAAGCCGCAACGCCTTTGGCGTTGACAGGCACTGCACCGACCCGGGGCGAGGCGAGGGATACACACTGTGGAAAACCGGCGAACCTTGCGCGCGAACGTGCAGAGGCTGCGCGATCGACGCCTACCGGGGGAGTAGGGCGGTCTCACGGCGCGGAATTCCTCCCCAGCCCGTAACCCATTGTTCTATCAGCGTTTATGTCGCGTCCGCTGAGGCATTCGTCGGGAAAGACCGCACCGAAAGCGCCGTGTGGCACATCGATTGGCAAGGGAGCCGGGGCGCGACGGGCGATGGATCGCTCCGCGCTGGAGATCGAATGTGGATCACATGGATGTGAGAGAGTCGCCGTTACCCGCAAGGACGCGAGGCGAAGGCGACCGATCCACGAGTGACAGTCCTCTGGCACTCGATTGGGGTTCGATCGGAAAGTTCGTTCGGGCGACGGCGTGCGCATCGCTCTCGCGCGATCTTGCGACGACGGTCGGCGAGGGTCGGGCGGTGGATCGCCTCGGCAGCGCCTTTGGTTCGGAGGTGGACGGTGAGTAGCTACGGTCAATGGCTCTCGGCCGCCGGGATGAAGGTGAACGAACACCGTCAGGCTGTGTTCGCGAGCAACCTCGCGAACATGGCGACGGCGGGATTCAAGGAGGATCTGGTGGTCATCCGCGAGCGTCGCGTGGCGAGTCGAGAAGTCCCCGGTGCGACGGCGTTCAGCCATCCGGTTCTCGACGGACTCGGTGGCGGAGTCGACGTGCGACCGATGAACTTCCGCGCCTCGCAGGGTCCGATCGAGTCGACCGGACGAGCGCTCGACGTGGCGATCCAGGGCGAAGGCTACTTCGTGGTGAACGACGGCGAGCAGACAAGATACACGAGAAATGGGCAGTTCGCGGTCAACAGCAAGGGCGAACTGGTGTCGTCGGGCGGTGACGGCCGCTGGCGCGTGTTGGACGAGGGGAATAACCGGATCGTTGTGGACCCGGCGGGTGGCGATGTGACGGTGACAGGCGATGGCACGATCCTCCAGGGTCGAGAGGTCGTGGGCGTGCTCGGCGCGGTGAAGGCGGCGGAGACGCAAGGAATGCGGAAGGTCGGCGAAACGCTGTTCGATCGCGGGGAGACGGAGGTCTCGCCGGTGCGACCCAAGTTCGTGGCGGGCGCGATCGAAGGATCCAACGTCGACGTGATGACCGGATTGACCAGCATGATCGAGGTGACGCGGGCGTACGAGATGAACGCGAACATCCTGCGGATGCACGATCAGATGACCAACGAAGTGGTGAATACGGTCGGGCGATTGGCGTAGCCGTCCGTTGAGAAGCATGTGGCACGGGTTTTCAATCCGTGTCCGCACCGGTTGAAAACCGGTGCCACACGCGGGAAAGATCTCTGCCACGGGCGGGGACGTCGGTTCGGGCTGAAGCCCGCGGAGCCTGGGACCGGGACGGCGATCATTGAACGCGAAAACGTAATTTATGGCGATCACGGCATTACATGCTGCGGCTTCGGGGATGCGGGCGCTCGACGAGAAGTTGAACGTCGTCGCTAACAACTTGGCGAACATAAACACCCACGGCTTCAAGCGGTCGCGAGTGAACTTTGAGGATCTGCTTTACCAAGTGAAACGCGAGCCGGGGATTCCGAACGCGGCCAACGAGCCGATCCCGCACGGCATTGTCGAAGGTACGGGCGTGAAAGTTTCAGGTACGCAGTTGAACTTCGAGCCGGGCGCGGTGGATACGACGAACCGCCCCTTGGATTGGCAGATCGAGGGCGAGGGGTTCTTTCAGTTGAGCACGATCGAAGACGGCAGCCCGATTCGAGCGTACTCCCGCGCGGGCAACTTCGCGCAGAACGCGGTGGGCAACGTGGTGCTCGCCAACAGCGACGGCTCGGTGGTCGATCCGCCGATTGCCATCCCCGCGGACGCGATCGAGATCTCCGTGGGTCGCAACGGCGAGGTGCGCGTGCGTCAGCAAGGCGCGAACACGTTGAACGTGGTCGGGCAGTTGCAGCTCGCTCGGTTTGTGAATCCCGAGGGGCTGAAGCAAATCGGGCGGAATTTGTACATCGAGACGGACGCGTCGGGTGCGCCGGTGACCGGCAATCCGCAGTCGGACGGGCTCGGCGCGATCAATCAGGGCTCGTTGGAAATGAGCAACGTCGATCCCGTGCGAGAGCTGATCGATCTGATCACAACGCAGCGGGCGTTTGAATTGAACAGTCAGTCGATCCAGAGCGCGGACCAGACGTTGCAGACGGTGTCGACGTTGAGGCGGTTCTAGGAATCAATTGGAGAGCGGTGACAGGTAGGTGACACTCGGTCGAGGTCGCGGCGAGGACGCCGGTCGACCTGCAGGATGCAAACATGCGGCGCAAGGATTGCGATTGTTTTTCGGGTTTCGGTGTCGATCGGCGATGGAGTTGCCGTCGCGGCCTCGCTTGCGTTTTCGCGCGAGCCCTTCCGGTGTGGATCGCGTTCATCGCGGCGCTCCCGACCGCCCTCGGCGGAACCATTCGTCTCTGGGCCAACGCGGTCGTCAGCGGCGACACCGTGCGACTTGACGACGTCGCCGAGCTGCGCGGGTTTGATGAGGAAACGGCGCGACGCGTCGGAGCGACGATCGTCACCGAGGCTCCGGCGACCGGCGGCTCGCGCGTGATCGAGATCTCGCTGGTACGCACGGCACTCGCGGCGAACCGGATCAATCTGGCGTCGAGCACGATCTGCGGAGCGTCGCGTTGCGAACTGAGTCGCCCAGCCGAGCTGACGCGAGTCGACGCCTCACAAACCTCGAATTCGGCATCCGGCCGCGGAAATCCTGCCGCCCGCCAGCGCAAGGGTGAGAACGCTCCCGCTGCGGTTCCTACCCCGCCTGGTGACGTGCTTACGCTTCGACGATCGGTGATCGAGTTTTTCAACGACGCCGTTCGGCGCTATCAGGCGCGAGCGGAAGTTTCGTTTGACGGAGCGTCGGACCAGGTTCTGGATCTCGCCGCGCCGACCTACGCCTTTCGCGTTCGCAATTCCAGTCGGCAGTTGATCGGCTTGGTTCCCGTCGAGGTGGATGTGCTAACCGGCGATCGGATCGTGCAAACGGTTTCGCTCTCCGTGCGGCTTACGGTGCTTCGTGACATGATCGTGGCACGTCGCGCGATCAACCAAGATGCGACGATTCAGACATCGGACGTGGACCTGATCCCTATGTCCCTGACGCGTTTCGACGACCTGCCCGCGAACGACCTCGCGCAGGTTCTCGGGCAACGCGCCAAACGCTTCATCGCCGCCGGAGCGGTCGTCGATACCGGTTCGCTGGCGGCCGTCCCGCTGGTGTTGCGAGGACAGTTGGTCACGCTGGTGTCCGAGGTGGGCGGCGTACGCGTCGTCACCGCGGGCAAAGCCGCGGAGGACGGCAAGCTGGGAGAGGTCATTCGAGTGCGCTCAACCGACCGACGGCAAGCGGAGTTCGACGCGGTCGTGACCGGGCCGGGACAGGCGCGGGTTTCGCAAGAAGCGTCTGCCTCGTTGTCCGGCCAACCGGTGGGAGGACAATCATGAGGCGTTGCCTATCGCTCGTAATCGTGTTTGCCATCGGCGCACCCCATTCGACTGCGATCGCGCAAACCTCTTCCCTCGGCGAAAGGGAAAGGCTCGTGCGCGCCGCGGAGCCGGTCGCGCCGCCGTCGCGTGAAACCGCCGTGAATGTGCGGAACGTGGTCTACGATCAGCATTCGTGGATTTCCATCGCACCGCCGCGACCCAAGACATACCGCCCCGGTGATCTGCTCACCATCATCATTCGCGAACGCCGGGAGTGGAAGGCGGGCGCGGACCTTCAGACCAAGAAGGAATGGGACGTCAAGAGCGAACTGGACAAGTTCCTCAAGCTCACCGGCGGCGGCGTCGGCGCGGCGGCGTTTCGTCGAGGACAGCCGAACATCGACTTTGAATGGGAAAACAAGCTCCGCGGGCAAGCGGATTCCTCGCGCGATGACAGTCTCACCACGCGCTTGACCGCGAAAATCATCGACGTGAAGCCGAACGGCCTGCTGGTGTTGGAGGGGCGTGGGAAGATCTCGCATGACGAGGAAACGAGTGAGATCACGATCACGGGCACCTGTCGAAAAGAAGACGTGACGGCGGACAACACGATTCTTAGCACGCAAGTTTCAGACAAAGACGTCGTGATGAAGACGAACGGGGCGTTGCGCGCGACCAGCAGTCGGGGATGGATTCCCAAGATGTTGGACGCGATTAAGCCGTTCTAGTCGGGCGAAAGAGCTTTGATCGAGTTTCTAACGATGAGACGAATGTTCCTACAAACCTGCATGACGCTGACGACGGTCGTGGCCATCGCGCAGCCGCCGGTGGTGCGTGTCGGCGACGTGACGCGCTTGCAGGGACAGGGCACGAACGTTCTCATCGGATATGGACTCGTCACCGGGCTTTCGGGCACCGGGGACGGAGGGAAGTTCCTCCCGACGATGCAGGCGCTGGCGTCGACCATGCAGCGCTTCGGGGCGCAGATCGATTCGCTCAAAGAACTCGAAGCCGCCAAGAATGTTGCGGTGGTCATGCTTGAAACCCGAATTCCGTCGCAAGGCGCACGCGAGGGCGACGCGCTCGACGTGCGCGTGACGGCCGTGGCGGCAAAGAGTCTCGAAGGCGGACAACTGCTTCCGACGCCGCTCATCTACCACGATCGCAGCGTAGAAGGACTGTTTGGGTTTGCACAGGGAAAGATCGCGATGGAGGGGATGCAGAAGACGTCGGGCGTCGTGCATGGCGGCGCTCGGATGGAGCGGGACGTCTTCATGGACGTCGTCACCTCCGGAGCGGAATTGCGAGCGGATGGGTTCACCAGTCCGTGGATCGACGCGGACAAGTCCTACCTCACGCTCGTGCTCGATGACACGCACGCCGGATGGTCGATGGCCGCTGCGATATCGCAGGCGTTGGACAAGGAGCTAACGCTCTCGGCGGATGCGGACCGCGTGGCGTTGGCGCTGGACAGTAAGAACGTGGTCGTCCTGCTTCCGGAGCATCAACGCGGCGATCCCGCGGCATGGATTCGAGACGTTCAGCGTGCGCCGATCCTGATGGAGTCGAACGAGGCACGCATCACGATCAATCGCGGGACGGGGACGATCGTGGTCACGGGTGACACGCGGATGTCACCGGTCGTCGTGTCGCAGGCGGGAATGACGGTGACCGTGGTGAACCCGGACGCCGATGGTCCGGTGGCGAAACCGCGAGTCGAGAAGGTCGACTTCATCCCCATAGACGCGGAGCGGGATCGGTCCGCGAACGTTCGGGATCTTCTGGAGGCGCTGAATCGTCTGAAAGTGCCGTTTGCGGAACGCGTATCGATCCTGGAAGAGATTCATCGCGCCGGAAAGTTGCACGCGCGATTGTTATACGAGGGGTAGCGAGGAGAAGGGATCATGGAAGCAACGTCCGAAGTGCCGCAGAGTGTCACTCGTGACCTGTCGAAATTGCGCGAGGTGACGGGAAAGGTTGTCGGAAACGTATTCTTTGGGTCGATGCTGAAAATGATGCGAGACAGCAAGATCAAAGGAACGGTCGGCCACGGCGGGCGCGGCGAGGAGGTTTTCTCCGGGCAATTGCACGGGATTCTCTCGGAACGTATGGGGGAGAAGGCCCACGGCGGAGTGGTGGGGGCGTTGTACAAGCAACTGGAAAGACAACAGCAGCTCATCAGCGGGCGACGGGCGTACGCGAACGAAGCTGGCTTTGAGCGCGAGGGAAGTCCGTCGGACTTGCGGAACGCACTGAACCTTACGGAACGACCGGCGGCGAACAACATCGACGTGTCCCTGTTTAGGAGTGCCAAGTAGTGACATCCACTGGTAAAGGTGCTCGACTTCGAGATCTCGCGGCGCTGCTCGACGTGCTTCGTGGGCTCTACGAACAGTTGTCGGAGGCGATCGACGCGAAGATGGCGGCCCTGCGAATCGCGGATCTCGCGGGCATGAACGCCTGGCAGGAGAAAGAACAGGCGATCGCCAAGCGAGTGGAGGAGCGTCTCGGTTTCCGCCGGCAGCTCATGGAACGCCTGGGTCCGGAGATCGGCGTGAGTCCGCGCGAGGCGAGAGGGATGACCATGTCGAACCTGCTGACGCGCGTTCCTCAGAGCGAGCGAGGCCGATTGGTCGACGCCGTGCATGCGCTTCGCGGTGTGGTGTTCAAGGCGGCTCAAAGGAATCGCCGGTTGGGTGCGGCGTCGCGAGAACTGTTGCATCACGTTCAATGGGTGTTGTCTTCGGTACGCCCGAGAGACGACGCCCCCAACGCGTATTCGCAGCAGGGGATGCGGCAGACCGCCGGCGGGGCGTATCTCATGGAAACGGTGGCGTAAGATGGGACTGCTGAATTCAGCCCTCCAGATCGGTCGAAGTGCGATCCTGAGTTATCAGGGCGCGCTCCACACCGTGGGCAACAACATCAGCAACGCGGGTAGTCCGGACCACGTTCGGCTGACGCCGGATTTGCAGCCTGTTCAGGGCTCGCTGATCAACGGTCAGCTTCAACCCGGCGCGGGCGTGGCGTTCACCGACATTCAACGGAACATCGACGAGGCGCTGGAAGGACGAATGCGACACGCGATCGGCGCGCAGGAATCGTCCGTGGCACAGCGGGACGCCCTCGCGCAAGTGGAAGTCGCGTTCGACGAAACCAGCGGCGCGGGCGTGGGCACGCGAATCGCCGATTTTTTCCATCTTTTCGACGAATTGCAGAACACGCCGGACGACGCGGCCGTGCGCGACCTGGTCGTGAGCGGCGGATCAAACCTAGCGGACTCGTTGCGCGGATTGCGGCGGCAACTGGGCTCACTCGGCGGCGCCATGGATGACCAGATCGCCCAGGTGGTCACGTCGGCCAACGATGCGGCGAAGGAAATTGCGCGGCTCAACGGGCAGATCACCGCGGACGAAGCGGGTCGCCGAGGGGAAGCGACGGCGCTTCGTGATCGCCGCGACGCGCTCCTACGCCAACTCAGCGAATATTTCGATGTGACCGTCCGGCAACAGCCCAACGGCGGAATCAACGTATACGTCGGCAGCGAAGCGCTCATTCAGGGCGGAACGAGCCGCGGACTGACCACGACGACGGAAAGCGACGGCGAGTTTCGTCGGACGACGGTTCGCTTCGCGGACACCAATCAAGCGATCGTGGTACGCGGCGGACGGATCGGGGGACTGATCAAGGCGCGAGACGAGCAGGCGTACGGACGCATCCAGCGCGTCGACGACCTCGCCGCGGGAATCATCAGCGCCGTCAATCGGGTTCACGCGGACGGACAGGGGCTTGAAGCGTTCCGGGAAGTCACGGGCGCACAAGACCTGCTTGCCGCCGACGTGCCTTTGAATGCTTCGACCGCGGGACTGGAGACGGAGCCCAAGACCGGGAGTTTCTACATTACGGTGTTGGACGACGCGACGCACACACCCGTCGCCCACCGCATTGACGTGACGCTCGACGGAACGGCAACCGCGACGACTCTGACTTCGCTGGTGCAGAGCATTAACGACAACGTTCCCGGAGTGACGGCTTCTGTCACTCCGGACAAACGACTGTCCATCAAAGCCGACGCGGGATCCTCGTTCACCTTCGGTTTCGACGGGCAGGATTCCCGGCCGGATTCGTCCGGAGTCCTTGCGGCGCTGGGCATCAACACGTTCTTCGAGGGAACGGATGCACGAGACATCGACGTGAATGCGGCGCTCAAAGCGAGCCCGTCTCTTATCGCGGCCGGCTCGGTGTTCCTATCCGGCGACGGGACCAACGCCGGGCGACTGGCGGAACTCGACTCGGCGAAGCTGGAAGCGCTCGGGGGTCTGTCGACCGCGGGCTTTTACGGGTCGATCGCGAACGCCGTCGCGGTGGCGGCCGGCGACGCGAACACCGACGTCGACGCGACGCAGGCGGTGCATTCATCCTTGCAGGCGCAGCGCGAAAGCATTAGCGGCGTGAACCTCGATGAGGAGGCGATCGCGCTCTTGAAATATGAGCGCTCCTTCCAAGGAGCGGCGAGATTCGTAAGTGTGGTGGATCAATTGTTGGGTGAAGTTGTGGCGTTGATTCGATAGTGGAACGGTGTGAAGAGCAGTAGCAGTCTTTTGAGAATGTGATGTGACCCAGTGTGGCACCGGTTGCGAACCGGTGCGAACGGGAACGACGACGAATGGCCATTAGCCCCATCAGCGTGTCGCGCATCAGCCAGAATATGCGAACCGACTTCGTGGTCGATTCGATTCGGCAGTCGCAGCGCAGCCTGTTTCTGACGCAGTCGCAGCTCGCGTCGGGGCGAAACTTCGTGTCTCCGTCGGAGAATCCGCTTGGGGCGGCTCGTGCGCTGGACCTCACCCGCGCCTTGGGACAACAAGAACAGTTCCGTCGAAACCTGCAATTCGGTGACAACGCCCTGACCGCGAACGACGCGGCGATCGGCGAAATCGGCGATCTCCTGATCGAGGCCTCGCGGATCGCATCGCAGAACGTGAGCAACCTGACGAGTGCGGACGAACGTGCTTCCGAAGCGGAACTCGTCGCCGGCATCCGTTCGCAGCTTCAGATCGTGGGCAATCGACAGTTCGGCGGGCGATTCATTTTCGGAGGACGGGATACGCAGAACCGCCCGTTCGTCGACGCCAACGGCGGCATCGCCTACGTCGGCGACACCGGCGAGCGCTTTACGCGGGTCGAACAGGGACTCCGAACGTCGGTGAATCTTCCGGGGAATCTGCTGTTCGATGCTTTGTCCACGCCCATTGCCAAGGATGCGAACCTCACGCCGAAGCTCACGGACGCCGTCCGCCTGGACGACCTGACCGGGGCGACCGGCGGTTCGTTATCGCGCGGCGTGCTGGTCCTCAATGAGATCGACGGCGCGGGCGCCATCCGCGTCGATCTTGCCAATACGAACACGCTCGGCGACGTCGTGAACGCGATTAACGCCGCGACGCAACAGGCGGGCAGCGGGATCAAGGCATCCGTATCGGATACAGGCCTTGCGCTCACGCCCAGCGGAAAGAGCATCACGGTGAGCGACACCGGCGGGGGAGCCTTCGCCGCGGCGCTCGGCGTACGCACCGACGCACCGACCGGCGCGAAAATCGACGGAGCCGCGCTCACGCCGCGTGTCACGCGCCTGACACCGATCGCCGACTTGGCGGGCGGAGCCGGTATCGACCTCGAAGGCGGGCTGGTCGTCTCCAATGGACCTCGCTCCGTTACGATTGACACGAACACTGCCGAGACGGTCCAAGACTTGGTCAACGCGCTCAACAACGCCGGCGTGGGAATTCTTGCTCGCATCAGCGACGACGGGACCGGCATCGACGTGTTCAATCAGGTGTCAGGAACGAACTTCAGCATCGGCGAAAACGGTGGAACGACCGCCGCGGACCTGGGCATCCGCACGTTCAACGCTGCAACGCCGCTATCTGGGTTGAATCTAGGGCGTGGTGTGGCGCTGGTGGACGAATTGGCGGATTTGCGAATCACCACCAAGGACGGAACAACGCTCGATGTGAACCTGGATGGCGCGAAGACGATCGGCGATGTCATCGCGCTCATCAACGAAGCCGCGACGACGGAGACGGTCAGCGTCGAGGCCTCGCTGAGCTTGGTGGGGAACGGCATTCGCATCGAGGACTCGACCAGCGGGGCGGGCGACCTCTCGGTTTCGAGCCTGAATCTCTCGAACGCGGCCAAGGATCTGGGACTGGACAAGACGGCGACGGGCATGGAAACGGCGATCGATGGCGACGACGTGAACCCCTTGCGTACCAATGGAATCCTGGACGCGCTCACGGAGTTGGAGCAAGCGCTGCGTACGGATGATACGCAGGGCATTTCGCACGCGGGAGGGCGATTGGATTCCCTGCGCGAATCGGTGAACCGCGTACACGGCGTCGTGGGCGCCCGTGCGCAGGCGATGGCGACCAAGATGGCGCAAATGGAAGACGCGTCGCTCACCACGCAGACATTCTTGTCCGAGGTGCGCGATCTGGACTACGCCAAGGCGATCTCGGAACTGCAATCGGGCACGACGCAGTTGCAGGCGAATCTGCAATCCAGCTCGCTCATTCTGAAACTGACGCTGCTGGATTTTCTACGCTAGACGGCGGGATGAATCGGCGGAATGGACGCCGAATGAAAACGGATGACCGCGTTCGCAACGGCAAACGAACGAATGCCGGTGCGGGTGCAAGCGGATAAGTACGGGAGCCAGTGGAAGCTACAAGGCGATGCGGTCGGGAGTCGACCGCCGGTTTCCGAAGGTCTCGATCAAAGTACGTGTGCGAAGGGAGTGTCGCGATGATGATCGAAACGTCGCGTTTCGGACAGTTGGATGTGGATCCGGAACGCTTCATCGTGTTTGGGGACGGAATCCTCGGGTTCCCCTGGCAGAAGGAATACGCGTTGGTGCAAACCGGTGCGGGCAGCGGGTTTTACTGGCTTCAAGCCGTGGGAACGCCCGATCTCGCTTTCGTGGTTTGCGATCCGCGGTTGTTCGTGAGCGACTTCCAGATCCCCGTGAAGTTGGAGGATCTCGAGGGGATCGCGTTGACCTCGGCGGAGAACGCGCAGGTCTTCGTCATCGTGAACAAGGTCGCGGACCTGCTCACCGGGAACTTGCAGGGTCCGTTGGTCGTGAACGTGACCAACCGCCACGCTCGGCAACTGGTCCTCAGCGACAAGCGGTATTCGACTCGGCATCCGTTGATGCGAATTCCGAAGCCGGCCCGCATGAGCAAGACGGCCTAGGGCCTTTTCGGGACTGATGTCGAGTCGCCCCTCATGGGCGGCGGTGCGATGGAATGCGTGTGGCACGGGTTTTCAACCCGTGTATGCACCGGTTGAAAATCGGTGCCGCAGGATGCACTGGCAAGATGCCGGTGCCACAAAGTGTTCGTAGGACATGGCTGTGGCCGCCGGAGTCGCGGCAGGAATCGGCGCATCAAGGAAGGAGCCGACCATGTTGGTGTTATCTAGACAACGTGATGAAGCCATCATGATTGGCGACGAGGTGGAGATCACCGTCGTCGACATTCGCGGCGACAAGGTGCGACTCGGCATCACCGCGCCGCGAACGATCCAGGTTCATCGCAAGGAAGTGTACGAGGCCATCCGTCGTGAGAACGAGCAGGCGGCCAAGTTGAATCCCAAAGACGTCACCGACGCGCTCAACCACGCGCCGAAGGACGACGCGCCGAAGGGAACCAACGGTAGCGGAGCGGGCGCCTAGTTGGGGCGCGGACCGAGTGTGCATCAGTAGGTTGCATCGATGAAACGCGAACGTAAGGAAGCGCGTAACGAACGTGGCTCGGCGGCGAGGTCGCCGTCGAGAACATCAGGGAGGATTCCACATGTCACGGATTAATAGCAACATCCCGTCGCTGATCGCGCAGCGGCACTTGTTCGGCTCGCAGCGGTCGTTATCCAAATCGCTGGAGAGACTTTCCAGCGGTCTGCAGATCAACCGCGGCGCCGACGACCCGGCCGGACTCATCGTGTCCGAACGGTTGCGCTCGGAAATCTCCGCCGTGCACACCGCGATCGGGAACTCGTCTCGCGCCATCAACGTCATCGCGACGACGGAAGGCGCGCTCAACGAGGTCCAGGCGCTGCTGACCGACATCAACGCACTCTTGGTCCAGGCGGCCAACAAGGGGGCGTTCTCCGATGAGGAGATCGCCGCCAACCAGTTGCAGATCGACGCCGCGATCGACTCGATCACGCGCATCGCGAACACCACGACCTTCGCGGGTCGGAAGCTCATTAACGGCGAACTCGATTACGTGACCAGCGGACAGGTGACGACGCAGCTCGCCAACATCAACGTGCTCGGCGCGGCGTTCGGATCGCAGTCCTTCGTTCCAGTGAAGGTGGCCGTCCTACAATCGGCACAAAAGGCGGAATTACGCTTTGCGTCCGCCAAGCTCGGGTCGACCGGCGCCTCCATCGAGCTCCGCGGCGTCGACGGCATCGTCACATTGACGTTCCCCGCGAGCGCGACGGCCGTAGACATCGTAAACGCCATCAACGTCCAGTCCGACGCGACCGGTGTCGTTGCCGTGGCCAGCGGCACGAGCGGTTCGCTCGGTCTGCGGATTCAGAGTCAGGACTACGGCAGCAAAGCCTTGATCAGCGTGACGGCGCTCAGCGGCACGTTCTCCGTGAAGGATCGGGCGGGGGTCACCGTAAACGGTGAGACCCAAGGACGGGACGTTTCGGCGACCGTGAACGGCATCTCCGCTTCCGCGGACGGACTCCGAATCAATTTTAGTTCTACGCTGCTGAAACTGGATGTCGTGCTTGCGGAGACGTTCGGAAGCGGCGGCGCGTCCCTGGGCAGCTCGAGCTTCGCCATCACCGATGGTGGCGCGCTCTTCCAACTCGGACCACAAGTGAACACGAACCTTCAGGAGAACATCGGCGTTCGCAGTTTGCAGGCCAACAAGCTGGGCAACGCGACGCTCGGATACCTGTCCGACCTGAAGACCGGGCAGGGCAAAGCCCTCTCCACCGAGAACTTCCGCGACGCGTCGAAAGTCGTGGATGAGGTGATCACGCAGATCGCCGTGCTCCGCGGTCGCCTCGGTGCCTTCGAGCGGAACACGCTCCAACCGAACATCAATCAGTTGCAGATTACCTCGGAGAATCTGACCTCGTCAGAGGCCGTCATTCGCGACACGGACTTCGCGATCGAAACGTCCCAGTTGACCCGGTCGCAGATTCTCGTGCAGGCCGGAAACAGCGTGCTCGCCATCGCCAACGCCCAGTCACAGAACGTATTGACGCTTCTGGGTCCAAGGTAACGGCGCGGCGGTGATTGAATTCGATCCGGCGACGTCGGCGGGGGCGAATGCGAGCCGCGGGCGTTGATCGTTCTCCGCGGCGCGAGCAACACACGAGCCGTAAGCGCAAGCGACCGGTCGGGGTTGCGACACGGGTCGTCTGGTCCCTTGTCGCGGCGCGTCGTTCCGAGCGGGAATCCCGGATTCGCCGATGGTGTCAGACTCCCTCAGCGATCCGTCCCCCACCCTCGCGGCAGCGAGGATGGGGCACCCATGCGATGTCGTATCCGGAGAGGATACGGTTGGGCATCGACAAAAAACGAGCCGCGTGAGGACCGGAAAAACCGGCACCTCATGCGGCTCGCTGCGTCGTCGAACATCATCTCCGCCGGTCGCGCGGTTCCGCGGTTCAAGCGGCCAAGTACCGTTCTTCCAAAGCGGAGCGCATCTTTCGCAGCGCGTTGTTCTGGATCTGACGGACGCGCTCTTTCGTCACCCCGATGATCGTGCCGACCTGTTCCAGTGTCTTGGGTCCCAGGAGTCCCTCCGCCGTCAGCGATGCGCCGATCGCGAACCGCTCCTGAATCACCGTGCGCTCCACGTCGCTTAGACCCGCCAGGTTCTGCAGGAGGATATCCTTCAATTCGTCGACGCAGTCGCGTTCGACCCCGTCGCGGTGTCGGTCGAGGAAATCGCTCCGCTCCATGGCCGGATCGAACTCGGCGGGGAAAGTCCCACGATAGCGGCTCGCTCGCATCGCCACGCGCGAAAAGCTCTTCAGAATGGCGCGGCAAGAGTAGGTGCTGAATTTGAACCCGCGCGAACAATCGAATTTCTCGACGCTCCGCAGCAGGGCCATGTTGCCCTCGCTAATCATTTCATTGAAATCGATCCCGCTGAGTCTCGTTCGCTTGGCCATCGCCAGCACCAACGGAAGATTCAATCGAACGATCAGCGTACGCGACGCCATCGCTCGGCGACCCCAGGCGATCAGTCGCCGCGTGGTCGACGCCGACATTTTCTTGCCCGCGTGGTTCGTCAGGATCGTCACGATCTGAAGCCGTGCGAAATTGTAGCGCATGAACAGGTGCTGCTCGCGCTCGTGCGACAGCGACGGCGCCCGCTCGCCCGCGATGGTGATCTCGAAACCCGGATCCGGGTGCTCTTGGAATCGCACCGTGCCCTCGATCAAACGAGCCTTGGCGACGAAGAGCCTCTCTTCGATCCCGTCCGTCTCGAACGCGGGATGAGCGACGTGGTCCGCCGGTTCGTTAAGCAGGCGGTGCAGGAGAACCTCGTCCTCCGGCGAGAGATCGCGCAGCACCGCCTCGGACGGCAACGCCGTGACCGGCAAGGTGCTGATCGCCGACTCAACTCGAACGGCATCGATCGTTTGCGTGGTCATGGTTCCACTCCTTCCGCCAATGTCGCGACTTCCCGCAAGTCGCGCGTCCGTTCCCTTAGATGCACGTAACTCGACATCTATTACGCACTACGCACGCCGAACCGCGGTGGATGCAAATCGCCACCCATCACTCGCTCAGCGAGCTACGGCGCGTGTGCCCAGCGAACATGCCAGGGCACGACAAGACCTTACCTAGGGAAACCAAACGGTGGGGGGGGGACCGACTGACCTAATTTCTCCGGCTCATTGCCGTCACCCGCAAGTATAGCACAGGTCAAGTGTCCGGACAAGAAAAGCGCGCGAAAAAGAACATTCCCCCCAAAAAATGAACGAGTTTCTTGTTATGGGCGAGTTATTGCAGCAAGAGTCGTCGATTACTCGTGCCGAAGGGCCTCGATCGGGTCCAACCTTGCCGCAGTGACGGCCGGGTACATCCCGAAAAAGATTCCGATCAGGACGGAAAGGGCGAAACTGACGACCACGGACCACGGCGTGACGATGGTCTGCCAATCCGCGATCCGCGAAACGGCGTGGGCGCCGACCACGCCCAGGATCGCCCCGCAGAGTCCGCCCGTGGTCGAGAGCACCACGGTTTCGACAAGAAATTGCAGACTGATGTGTCGTTGTTTGGCACCGAGAGCCCGCCGGATTCCGATTTCTCGGGTCCGTTCCGTCACCGTAGCCAGCATGATGTTCATGATCCCGATCCCGCCGACGAGCAGCGAGATTCCCGCGATGAGCCCCAGCGTGAACTTCCGGTTTCGCTCCTTTCGCTCTGCCTGCTTGAGCAGGGCGAGCGGAACTTTGATTTCATAGTCGGACTTGGAATGGGTGTGTTCGAACACCCGAGAGACCATTTCCGAAACCGGCAGCACGTGCTCCCGGTCATCGCTGCGGACGAAGATCGCGGAATACTGGACCTTGGTCAGCTCCCGCGAGCCCGCGCCGACGCGGCGGGTCAGGTCGCTGAACTGCACCGACGCCGTCGAGAGCGGGATGAGGATTTCTCGGTTGAGATTCCGATCCTCGACGCCGCGCGCCGGCGCGCCGGCGGTCTGCACTTCATCCAGCACGCCAACCACCGTGAACGGAACCGCCGATGGATATCGATCGACCAGCACCGCTTCGCCCAGAGGATCCTTGAACGGGAACAATTCGCGGCGCACGGCCTCTCCGATGACGCAGACGTTCGATCGATCGCTCATGTCGGCGTCGGAGATCGGTCGACCTCGACCCACGTTGACGTTGACCACCTGAAAGAACGCGGGCGCGGTGCCGCTGGTGCTGAGGTCCGCTTGGAATTCGCCGTGTCGCGCTCGAAAGGCGATGGTCTTCACCGGGACGACTTTGTCGACGTGGGGAACGGTGGCTTCGATGAGCGCGGCGTCGTCGCGGGTGATGCCGTACTCCACCAGCATGGAGTTTCCCTGCGCCGACTGACCGGTCTGCGGCGGCTTCACCGAGTTCACGATGATGTTCTGCGTGCCCAAAAGCTGGATCAGGCGAAGCTCATCCGCCGAAGCGCCCTCGCTGATCGACAACATGCAAATCACCGCGGCCACACCGAAGATGATGCCCAACGACGTGAGCAACGACCGCAGCTTGTGCAGCAGCAGGTTGTTGAGACCCAGCTTGAGCGTTTCGAGCGAGAGGAGTTTCATGGGCAATGACAGTTCTGCGTACGGTGGATTCCCGCCGAGTTCGATTACGTTCCGGTACGACGGATCCGGCCTTCCGACGCCGGCTTGTCCGTCGATTCCTTGACTCTGCGCAATCGACGACCCTTGTTGGTGGTCGGCGCGCTCAGGGTCGCGTTTTCGGGTCCGAACAACGGTTCACCAGCGATGATCTTCGAAAGCCGTTGCCTGATCTGCGTCGCGTATTTCTTGGACAACTCAAACCCGATGTACCGCCGGTTGAGCTTCTTCGCGACCGCGAGCGTTGTGCCGCTTCCGCCGAAGGGGTCGAGGACGATCTCGCCTTCGTTGGAGCACGCCTTGATGATCCGGCCCAGGAGTTGCTCGGGCATCTGGCAGCCGTGCCAGCCGCGTCGCTCTTTGAACGTCCCCGCGACGCGCGAGTAGCACCAGGTATCGCTATCCGCGGGGAAGCGCTCGGGGATGTCCTGCGGACGGAGCACGAATCCGTCCCGCGTGGGAACTTCCGGCGGGAGGACCGGCGCCATCATCCAGGTGTCATCGGGCACGCGGCCATCGGGGTCGGCCCGCTTATCGCCGTACACCAGTTCGCGCGCCGACGGCACTCGAACCGCCAGCGAGTTGAACGTGAACTTCTTCGGATCCTTCACGAAGTGGAACAAGTGGGCGTGACTTCGTGTGAACTTGTTCTTGCAGTGTACGCCGAAGGTGTAGAACCAGATCACCCAACTACGACAGTGCAGGCCAAGATCGCGAGTGCAAAGCACCTTCAATTCCGCCGCATATTCGTCTCCGATCGCAAGCCAAAACGCACCGGTCGGCTTGAGCACGCGGGCGACGCCCTCGATCCACTTCCGCGACCAGGCCAAATAGTCGTCCGCCTCGCGGCGATCGTCGTAGACGTCGTAGTCGTACCCGATGTTGAACGGTGGATCGGCAAAGGCGAGGTCGACGGAACCGGCGTCGACCTCTTCCAATCGTTGGTTACAGTCCCCCTGGTGGACGCGGTCGAGATCAAGTGCCATCGTCGTCTCTCTGATACGGACGCCGCGAAGGCGTACGCGATTCGTCGGATGAAGATCCTCGGATCACTTCCCCTTCATGAACGGAAACTCGAGCTGTCCGCGATGAAGCGTTAGATTGTCGAATTCAAGAAGAAATCGGATGTACGGTCTCATCAGCGGATTGGTGAACTTGTAATATCCGTCACGAACTTTGGTCAACATTCGGGCTCGGTCATCCTTGATGAGTTCACCCAGAGCGTTGCTAAACTTCTCCGGACGCAAGGGATCCTCGTTGGGGTTGACGTTGAGGTAGGAGGCGTTCCTCGCGAGATCCCGTACCTGTACGTCACGTTCCTCGGATAATGCCATACCTCGAAGGGTGAGCTCGTAGATGTCCGATTTCCTCCTCGTCGTTACGACAGCGCGTTCGTAGGTCTCGTGAAGCGAGTGCTCGGATTTCGCGAGCGCGCTCTTCAGTCCCAAGTGGTATTCCCGTGAGCCGATGTGCGGGCTACCGGAGGCAGGCTCGCGTATACGTTCGCCAGCATACAAGGAGGCGTAGAGGCACAACAGATGGACGAAGTGCGGGAACCCATCGGCGAGCCGTACCATCTTCGTCGCGACGGATTCGTCGATGCTTGTGCCGGTTCGATGCGTTCCACGTCGGATGATGTCCAACAACTCGGGTTCGTCCATGCGCCGAAGGCCGACCTGGGCCAACGAACGACTGAGCGACTCGTGTTTGCCGATCAGATCGGCTAGCGTGTCCGCTACGCCCACGATCACGATCTTCGTCATGCTTCGTGCATCGGAGAAATGCTTAACCATCTCCGCCATGCGAGTTCTGGTGGGCTCGTCCTTGACACGATCGAATTCGTCCACGATCAGCAATCCGCGGACTTGGCCAAACACCTGGAGCATTCTCGTCGGCGACGCCGCCTGGCTCGACTGCGTTGGGCGGAAACTGACCGTGGATCGTCGGGAGCTGCCCGCCACGACCGGTCCGAGCGCGATCTTGCCTTCCTTTCCGTCCTCGGCCTCAGCCCCGGTTACGGTGAGCGAATGTCCAGCCTCTGTCAGGATCGACGCACAGATGTCGTCGAACGTCGTCGTGACGCTGCACCTGAAGACATGCACCTGGTCGTCATCATAGTTTCCGAAGAAATAGAGCAGCGCCGCAAGCGATGTCTTTCCAACGCCGCGTTCCCCGTAGATCGCCACATGTCTGCCGGGTGCAGCAAGTTCGGTTTGAACATCGTCGATTACGTGCGCGCGACCAGCGAAAAAATCCGGCAATTCGATTGGCGCAAAGGGAGTGAACGCCTGGCGGCAGCGCGCCAGGTAGTCGAGATATGTAGTCTGGGTCTGTTCCGATCTTTCCATGCGCGTGTCACGAGCCCGGGTCGGACCGAGATGAACCGAGCTAGTCTCCAAAGCGAATCCCCTGTGCCAACGGCAATTCCGTCGTGTAATTGATCGTGTTCGTCTGCCTTCGCATGTACGCCTTCCAGGCGTCCGAGCCGGATTCTCGACCGCCGCCGGTTTCCTTTTCGCCGCCGAAGGCGCCGCCGATTTCCGCTCCGCTGGTGCCGATGTTCACGTTGGCGATGCCGCAGTCGCTTCCGCCGCACGAAAGGAACCGCTCGGCTTCGAGCAAGTTGTTCGTGAAAATCGCGGAGCTTAGCCCCTGCGGGACGCCGTTCTGGAGTTCGATCGCCTCGTCGAGCGTCTTGTACGTAATCACGTAGAGGATCGGCGCGAACGTTTCCTCTTGCACGATCGCCAGGTGATTCTTCGCCGCCGCGATGCACGGAGTCACGAAGCATCCGCCGGCGTACTTGTCGCCTTCGAGCTTCTGCCCGCCGTAGAGAATCTCGCCGCCTTCGCGTTTCACGGCCGTGATCGCCTTCATCATCGTGTCGACCGCATCGACATCGATGAGCGGACCCATCAGCGTACCTTCGTCCAGCGGATTCCCGATCTTCACCTGTCGATAAGCGTCGATCAGCTTGTTTACCAACTCCGCGCGGATCGATTCGTGGACGATGATGCGCCGCGTCGACGTACACCGCTGACCGGCCGTACCGACGGCACCGAAAAGGATGGCCCGCATGGCCAGTTTCAAGTCCGCTTCCGGTGTCACGACGATGGCATTGTTCCCGCCGAGTTCGAGGATGGTGCGAGCGTATCGTTTCGACGCGGCCTCGCCGACGCGCCGACCCATCGAACAACTTCCGGTCGCGGAGATCAGCGGAATTCGCGGGTCGTTGATGAGCTTCTCGCCGACCGTGCTTCCTTTCCCGATGACCAGGCTGAACACCGCGGGGTCGACGCCGGTCTCCTTGCACACGGCCTCGGCGATCCGCGTACACGCGATGGCCGTGAGCGGCGTGTGCGAGGACGGCTTCCAGATCGTCGAGTCGCCACAGACCGCCGCCAGCGCCGCGTTCCACGCCCACACCGCGACCGGGAAATTAAAAGCCGAGATCACCCCGACGACGCCCAGCGGATGCCACTGCTCGTACATCCGATGCCCCGGTCGCTCCGAGTGCATCGACAAACCGTACAACTGCCGCGAGAGTCCTGTGGCGAAGTCGCAGATGTCGATCATCTCCTGGACCTCGCCAAGTCCTTCGGCACGGATCTTCCCCATCTCCCACGTGACCAACGCGCCGAGGTCGGCCTTGTGTTCTCGGAGTGCGTTTCCCAGACGCCGAACCGTTTCCCCGCGAACCGGCGCGGGAACGGACCGCCATTGCAGGAACGCCGCGTGTGCGCGTTCAGATATCTTCTCGTACTCCTCGGTCGTAACCTGTGCGACGGACGCGATGACCTTCCCGTCGATCGGCGAGATCGAGTCGAGCTTGTCGCCGCGCCCCATCCATTCGCCGCAGAATCCGCCGGGATGAGCTTTGTCGAGGCCGAACTTTCGCAGCAGTTGTTGCATATTCCAGAGTCCCTTTGTTGGAAGATCACGTGCGCATCGGAAGGTCGCGTGCGACTGCGCCCAAGGACAAATGTATCGCGCTCGCAATCGAGGTCAAACCCCGACCGGGCCGCGCGATCCCGTAGGGTACGCTGTGCGTACCTTTCTTCTCTTCAAAGGGCACAAGCGATCCGACGCAATCCGTCCCCCACCCTCGCGGTAGCGAGGATGGGGCACCGGCGCGACGTTCCGACGTTTTGACGTTTCACCGGAACCGGTTCCCGCACTCCGGGCAGCGACCGGTGCGATTGGCCGTCAAGTTGTACCCGCACTCGGTGCAGAGTCCCTTCCACGCCCGCCATGTCTGCGTCAGCGGACCGCGGACGATCGGGTACGCGCCGACCGTGACGCAGCCCAGCGTGGTCAGCCAGAAGGGGAACACCAGCCAGGTCTTGCGGTACGGGCCGACCGTCTTGGTGCTGAAGAACAGGGACGCCTTGTTCGGTGTTGGATTGTACGTGAGTGTTTGTTCAAATCCGGTCCGCGAGGCTGTCTTGGTCGGCATGTTCAACAGGTGCAATCCGCACACACCCTCTCGAAGATAGACGTTCAAGGACTTGTACAAGGTCACGTCGTATCGATGTTGCCACGGGGTGTGATGGCTTCGATACCAAAACAAAACGTTGAGAGGCAGCACGGCGATGGCGGCGATGGCGAACGCTTTGGCGATCATACGTCGTCGATTCCCGCTTTCAACTTCGGCTCGAGATCATGCCCGGTGATCCGCCGGGGATGAACCCCGACGCTACGCTCGGAAATGATGGAGCGTCGCCCTTCATGGGCGGCGGCGCGCCGGAGATGAATCCCCACGCTAAAGAAAAGCCGAGAATCCCTTATTCCCATCGGCGCATGGTACCGCGTTACGGATCATCGGAACAAGTCGAAACGTGTCGGCTTCGCAGGGCCCGTTCCGCATCCGATCCCTTAGAGTCCGCTCTGTATCCGATCCCGTAGGGTACGCTGTGCGTACGTACGTGTTTAGCGTACCGATGCGCGGATCGGCCACCGTAGGCCGATCGGTCCGATGTGGGGCATGCTTTCAGCCTGAAAGGCTGACCGACAGTAGCCGTGGGCAAGCGCAGCGCCGCCCACGGATCGCTGGACGCCCATGAAGCGTTCGATCCTGAAAGGGTCGCATGAAATCCTGAGAAAAAGCGACCCTTTCAGGGTCGCAAGGTCGGCGGTCGGGCTCCTTCGGTGGCGGCGCTGCGCTTGCCACCGGCTACTTTCGAGCAGGCTTTCAGCCTGCCGGTTTCGCGGGCGCGTCACGCTAGTCGCGTACGTGCGTGCCGTTCTTCTCTTCGACCGTCGCGGGCGACCCGATTCCATTCGTCCCCCACCCTCGCAGTA
>ORJL010716134.1_pt1 | contig 22067 bp, 17 predicted proteins | sample 1779941 | NCBI WGS metagenome assembly ORJL01 (sample SAMEA104232317, study PRJEB22302) | groundwater metagenome | biome: forest; feature: aquifer; material: groundwater | place: USA | collected 2011-08-07 | depth 5.8 m
ATTCTCGCCGGCGCATTCCTGGTACGACGCCTGCCTCCGTGGTTTGAAAACACTGGGAAGCGACTGGTGAAGGCCCCCAAGATATACATCCGCGACAGTGGCGTGCTGCACGCGCTGTTGGGGTTGCGGACGCCGACCGAGGTCCGCTCGCATCCACGGCTTGGCGCTTCGTGGGAAGGTTTTGCCCTAGAGCATGCCGTTGGGCTCTTAAATGCGGATCGCGACGCCTATTTTTGGGGGACCCACGGGGGCGCTGAATTGGACCTGCTCATCACCCGGGGCGGCGCCAAGCACGGGTTTGAATTCAAATACACCGATGCCCCCGCCACCACAAAGTCCATGCGCGTAGCGATGAAGGATTTGAACCTGAAAATGTTGTTCGTGGTTTATCCCGGCACCCGCCGCTTTGAATTGGACGACGCCATCATAGCGTTGCCGTTGACGGGGCTGCTGGCGGAATCCGCGAGTTTGTGAAGCAAGCCGCTCGTAGGCCAGGCAGGCAGGCTGTGGCGAGAGGTTTGGAGTCTTCAGAGCGGTCGGAGAGAATACAACTTAGCCAGGGATATGACGCCTCACGCCATCACGTCCCGCCGGGAATCCCAACGGGATTCGGTCCTCCAGCCCGGGGTTGCCCGTCCTCCGTAGCACTGCGGAGGACGGGCAACCCCGGGCTTCGAGACAGAGCCCCATTGGGGCAGGTGCTTCTTGCTGCACGATATTGGGGCTGCAACCACACAACAAGCTGCCAGCGATGCTCTTGCCATTTCTTAATGGTAATGGTATTGCTAAGTGGTATGAAAGACGTCTTAGTTCCAATCGATCGAGCAGGCCGGGTTGTCCTGCCCAAGGGTGTCCGCCAGGAACTCGCCATCAAAGCCGGCGATGTTTTGCGAGTTTCCGTCCGCGGTTTAGCTGTGACTTTGACCCCGAACAAAGAAACCACCGGGCTTGTGCGCAAGGGCAAGGCACTCGTTTTCTCCACCGTCGGTGACGCCGTCTTAAGCACGGGGACAGTCGAAGCACTGCTGGAGGGTGAGCGAGACGAACATCACAGCCGGGTGGCGGGGAGCCTGGCCAAACGCAAAACATGAAGGTGTTTCTCGATACCAGCGTCCTCATCGCCGCTGTCGTTAAAAAACACGATTCTCATGCCAGGGGATTTGCTCTTCTGGAACGTATCCAAAATGGGGAAGACGAGGGCTTCGTGGCCGCCCACAGCCTTGCCGAGATGTATGCCATCCTGACCAAGCTTCCCCCGCCCTATCGCCATGCGCCCGAGCAAGCGCTGCTCAGCATCGAAGAGAACGTTTTGAAACACTTCACCATCTCAAGCCTTACAGCGGAGGATTACGCTTCGCTGATTAGGGAGGAGGCAGTGGCGGGAATTCAGGGTGGAACCATTTACGACGCTGTCCTGCTCAGGAGCGCTGCGAGGTCAGATCCCGACCGGATCTTCACGCTTAATCTCAAGCACTTTATCGCGGTCGCGCCCCAAGACCTCGCCCCCAAACTGTCCGCTCCGTGACACCGGACCAGCGGTCGCCGCTCGCACCCCTTTTTCTCCTTTGACTCACCCTGACAACTCTGCCGTTCACGGAGCCGGAGTGGGGCATTTTCTTAACCCGACCTCACCCAAGTCCACGGACGAATCATCCCCCTTGTCCCTGGCCTCCGGCACGATGAGTTCCCGCGTCGAAATGAACAGGGCCGAAGGCCCGCGATGTGATAGCCCGGGCTGGAGCGCAGCGGAGGCCCGGGAGACGTGTTCGAAGGAATACCTCCAGCCCTGTAAGGGCGGAACAAAACCGACGGGACGACAATCATGTTTAGTCCCACGAATAGCTGTTAACGAGGTACACGACGATGTTGACGATTGCGACGTTGTGGTGACGCCCTTACAGGGCTTGGAAGATCTGCGTGAAGAATGTACCCGGGCCTTCAGCCCAGGCTGTCACATTGCGGGCCTTCAGCCCGGGCTATCGCGTTGCCGGTCCTCGGTTTTGACCTGGAATACGCTTGGGTCACAGAACCGGTTTCACCTGCGACTACTGGTACGGAATCACCACCTTCGTCCCCGTTCGGTCGGCAGCGGTAATCTTCACATCGAGCGTCTCGCCCGGTTTCAAATCCACGTCCTGGAGGGGATGATTACTCCAACTCCGAGAGTCACTGGGCAGTTCAAAACATGAAATCCGCAAGTGTCCCGCAGGCACGCGGTCGAAAGCAAAGTCGCCTTGCGAATCGGTAGTCGCGAGGTAAAGCAAATCGATCCGTCCGAGCTCTGATTCTTCCCAATCTGCAAACGTCAAATTCAACTGCTCATCCGTGCCAGGTCCGGAGGTGCGGTTCAGCGTGCCGGTGATTCTCCCGAACGGTTCGAGCCTAACGGTCGAATTGGCCGCCAGCGATTGCACGCCTGCAACGGCAATGCCCTCAGATGCCGACACCGCCAGCCACTTCATTTCTCCGACCGGCGCGAACTCGAACCTCCCGTTTTTGTCCGCAACGCACCAAATCGACCTGTTCCCGTACGAGGTCAATTGGCCTGCTGCCGTAAGCCCGACCCGGTCGTGATTGTCGCCCAGCAGAACGACCGTCGCGCCCACAGCAGGTCTGCCATCGGGCATGACGACAATTCCCGCCGGGCGTGAGCCTTTCTTCAAGACGAAGTCCACGTTCTTTGGTCCGTACAGCAGGAGTTCCTTCTGGAGTTCCTTCCTCTCCAGCAGATACCCTTCGGCCTGCACGGTGATAGTCTGCCGCTCCTCGTATTGGTGCAGGCGCGTGTGATAAACGCCGTTGGTGCCTTCGAACACGCGTAAGCCGTTCAAGGGGACTGCACCAGTGGACCAGCCTCGGAAACGTTTGACCGGTTGTTTTGTCTCACCATCCAACACGCGTCCGGAAACGAGCCAATCGCCCGAATAACTCAGATAAATCCGGTTGGTGAGCACGAACAGATTGTGCAGCCCCCTCTGGTACGCAGAGTAGGACTGGCCGGACGCCGCGAACAACGAGCTTCGGCGCGCCCCATCGGAACGGGGATCGGTTAACGCCGCCACCGCCACGGCACCGATCAAGAACACCGCGAGCGCCGACCAGCGGCCCGGTCTGCGGAAAGCCGCGATCATGGAAATACGCCGGCGCATCTGCTGGCTATCCTCCAAAATGCCAATCAGCCCCGGAATGGCTGCCGGCCGGCTCAGGTTTTCGAGTAGCTTGACCACCGTTTCGCCGTAAGCGTTACCCGCCTCGTCCCCGGCGCGCAGGAGCGCGAGTTCGTCGCACGCCAACTCGCGGTCCGCGCGCAGCCGCGCGAGCACGATCCACCACAGCGCAAAACGCCAGCGGCTGGTGAGCTGGCGGCGGAAAACCCATTGTACCAGCAGCACGACCAGGACGAGGACCCCGGCCTCCAACGAATGGTCGAGCAGCCAGTTGAGGTGCTTCTGCAGGCCGGCCTGCGCGTTCATTTTTTCTCCCTGCGGTTCAGCAGGTCTTTGAGCTCGGCAATGTCCTTGGGCGAGAGTTTCCGGTTTTCAACAAAGTGCGCCAGCATCGGCTTGAGCGACCCGCCAAAGACGCGGTCCAGGAACGATTCGCTCTCCGCCGTGACGCAGTCCTCTTGCGCAACAAGCGGACGGTAAAGATAGGCACGGCCAGCTTTTGTGAAACCGATCGCGCCCTTCTTGACAAGGCGGTTCAGGAGGGTCTTGACGGTCTTGGGATGCCACTGCCGCGGGGTGGAAAGAGCGTCAACGACCTCCTGCGAGGTGACGGGAGATTTGCCCCAACAGATCTTCATAACCTCCCATTCAGCTCCAGAAATGTGCGGTGTCTGCTTCATATTCTATGCTTACAACTGTAATGTGCAGAATGATTACGCCGGTAATTCTTTCAATGCAAGAGATTTCTTCAGCCAAGACTCGAATCGCAGCTCGAACTTGAACTCGGTGTGGATATAAACTAGACTTAGCTAAGTCTATGATTGTAGTCAACACTCACGAGGCCGAGTCCAAGCTCTCCGCCTTGCTTGCCGCTGTCGAAGAGCGGGGCGAAGTAGTGCGGATCTGCCGCAACGGCAAACCGGTGGCCGAATTGCGCACGGTGGCGATGGACGTGCGGGACCCGTTGACCCCCGATCCGTCGCTGCGCGTAGTCTTTTCACCTGGCTTTGACCCCACCGAGCCTGCCTCCGAAGCGGAATGGCCTGAGGCCTGCCGATGCCCGTACTAGCAAAGCCATGGAAAACTCGCGGTGAACGAATAAGATCAATGCGCCTCTTTGAAGCCATTCTTGAAGCCAACCACCGTGCGGTGAGCGGCGATTCGGCGGCCTGCCTGCACCCGGCGGAGTTTGCGGGCTCGCTGCCCGTGGTGGCGCTTACCTGCATCGATGTGCGGCTCAACAAGCTGCTCCCCAATGTCCTGGGAATCGGAGAAGAGGATTTCATCTGGCTGCGCAACGCCGGGAACATCGTCACTGGGCCGATGAGCAGCACCCTACGCTCGTTGTCTTTGGCCTGTACCATCAAGGGGGGGAAAGAAATCGCGGTCATCGGGCACACGGACTGTCGGGTGGGTCAGACCGGCATCGGACCGCTTACGGACGCCTTTCGCGCCCTTGGAATCCAGCGCGGCCAACTGCCCGAGAACCTGGTCGAGTTTTTTGGCATGTTCGCCAGCGAACGACAAAACGTGATGACCGCCGTGGATGTCATTCGCGCGAGCCCGATCATCGGTCCACGCATCCCGGTGCACGGGCTCCTGCTGGAGGTGCGAACAGGGTCCTTGGAATGGCTGGTGAACGGCTATCAGGCTCTGGAGAGGGCAGCCTCGGCGCCGGCCGCCGGTCCTCAGCGCAAGGCCCCCGCCGGCGAGTTGCTGTCCCGGTTGGAGACGTTTACCCTGGGCGAGATGAAGTCGCCCGAGGGCCAGATCGGCGAGGCCCCTGTGAGCGCCAGGACGTGGCTGTCACACCTGGCGGGCGTCCAAGGGGCCGCGCCGGGGGGGCTCCGTACGGAGTCTGTGCCGATGCCCCCCAAGGCGCCTCCGGCCCCGCCAGCCGTGCCACCGCCCCTCAAGCCAGCCCAGATTCGCCCAATCGCTGCGCGTTCGCGTAACTAAAATTGACAAGGACATCTCCCTCCGACACTCTCTTCTGATGGCGAAACCGGCTCTGGGTCGTGGTTTGGGAGCGCTGCTGGCAGGCACGCCGCCCGCCGCAAAGCGAGCTCCCGGTGCCACCGATACAGCCACCCACGTTCCTGTCGCCCCCGGTTTAGAGGGGAGCGAACAGGTGCAACGGGTGGCTTTGAGTTGTATTTACCCGTGTCCTTTCCAACCCCGCAAGGACTTCCCCGAGGACACCCTTCGCGAACTGGCCGATTCGATCCGCGAGAAGGGCGTGGTCCAGCCGCTCATTGTCCGCGCCCGCGGCGAGCGCTTCGAGTTGATCGCGGGCGAGCGCCGGTGGCGCGCGGCCCAACTCTGCGGCTTGGCTGAGGTGCCCGTGCTGGTGCGCGAAGCGGACGACGCCGAAGTGCTGGAGCTGGCGCTCATCGAGAATCTCCAGCGCGAGAATCTCAACCCGATCGAGGAGGCTCAGGGCTACCAGCAGTTGATTGGCCAGTTCCAACTGCGCCAGGAGGATGTGGCCACGAAGGTGGGCAAGGGTCGTGTGGTGGTGGCCAACGCGCTGCGGCTTCTCCGGCTGCCGTCCGAGTTGCAGGCATGGGTTCGGAACGGCAGGCTATCCGTGGGCCACGCCAAGGCGCTCCTAGGGCTCACCGCCGCCGAAGAACAGACCCTCGCCGCCGATCGTGTGCTCCGCGGCAACCTCAGCGTGCGGCAGACAGAAGAACTGGTGTCGGCGATGCAGCGTCGGGCGTCGAGCGCGGGGGGGGGCAGGGTTGGCGCCGCCGACAAAGGGCTTCCACCGGATGTGCACCTGACCGCCATGGCAAACCGCCTGCAGGAGCGATTCGGCACGAAGGTTCAGTTGCGGTATCGCCATGGCAAGGGAGCGGTGCAAATCAGCTTTTTCAGCGATGCGGAGCTGGAGCGCATTCTCGAAGTGGCCGGAGTCAGCATGGATTGACAGGCCGCCCGTTTTTTGAATAGTGATAGAAAGTAACGATGATCAATTCACCTGAAATCCGCGAACAGTGCGCGCAGCAACTCCTGGCTGCCGCCGATCGGGCCTCGAAGATGACCGCGTTTGTCGGGGTGGACGGTTTCGTGGACGAGATCCTGCATGTGGTCGATAAGCGGGAGAATGCCACCTCGTTCACCCGTCTGCCAACCATAGGCCAGTTCGCAGAACGCCTTGCCGCCGCCGCCGGACGGAGCACTAACGTGGAATTGGTTTGCCACATGCGCAAGCTGGGCGGAAACGGCCCCATCATGTCCAATGCCCTCGCCTCGTTTGGACTCAAGGTCTCCTATGTGGGGAACCTCGGCTTCCCTGATATCCATCCTGTGTTCCACGACTTTGCCCGGCGGGCGGAGGTCCATTCGATCGCCCCTCCCGGCCTGACCGACGCCCTTGAGTTCAACGACGGCAAGATCATGGTGGGCAAACATGAGTCCCTCAAAGAGGTGACATGGCCCAACATCGTGGCGCGCTGGAGCCGCGAAGGGTTCGTTAACAAGTTCTCTACGAGCGACTTCGTCGGTTTCGTGAATTGGACCATGATCCCCTTCATGAGCGATGTCTGGGCCACCGTTCTGAGCGAGTTGTGCCCCGGCCTGAACGGGACGCGCCGCAAAATGTTCTTCGACCTGGCTGATCCGGAGAAGCGGCTCCCCGAGGATATCCGGCGCGCGCTGGAGTTGATCACGGGCTTCGAGAAGTACTTCGATGTCATCCTCGGGTTGAACGAAAAGGAGGCCTACGAGGTGGCCAAGGTGCTGGGGATCCCAGACCAACCGCACACCTCCGAGGGCCTGGCCATCATGGCTAGCGAGATCCATCAGCGCGTTCCCGTCCAGACGCTCGTGATCCACCCGGTGACGTACGCCCTGTGCGTCTCGGGCAACGGCGTGGCCATGATGATCGGAGCGCATACCCCGAAGCCGCTCATCACCACCGGCGCCGGCGACCACTTCAACTCCGGCTTTTGTCTCGGGAAGCTCTTCGGCTTCCCTGACGCCCTGTGTCTCCTCACCGGTGTAACAGCCAGCGGCTACTACGTGCGCTCGGGCCAAAGCCCCACCATCCCGCAACTGGCCGGCATGATGCGTGATTGGCCCGAAGAATAGTCCGCCGGGCTCTCGGAGTTCCCTCGTGAACCGGCGAGCGGAGCGCCCACAACGCAGCCCTGCCCCCCCTTGATGCCCACCGAGCCCGTCCTCTCTCAGCCGATGGTCCTAGACATTGTCAAATACGGCGACCCCGTCCTCCGGCAGAAGGGCGCCCGCATCGATTCGATCGATACCTCCATCACGCGTCTCATCGCGGACATGCTTGACACCATGAGCGAGGCTCACGGTGTGGGGCTGGCCGCCCAGCAGGTCGGCCACGCCGTGCAGTTGGCCGTCATCGATGTGCGCGAGGTGGCCGAAAGGCCGTCCACCCTCGAACTGGAGGGCAGCCCCGCCGAAGTGGACAGGTTCATGCCCCTGGTCCTCATCAATCCCGAGGTGACCCCCGTCGGCCCGTTGGTCGCCGGACCCGAAGGGTGTCTGAGTTTCCCCGAGATGTACGCCGACATCTCCCGCCCCGAGTCCGTTGACGTCACCGCGACCAGCCGCGATGGCGAACCCATCAAGTTCCGCTGCGGAGGTCTGCTCGCCCGGGCCATCCAGCACGAACTTGATCATCTGCGCGGCATCCTGTTCATCGACCGGATGACCGCGGAGAAAAAGCGGGAACTCAAGCCCGAGCTCGACGCCCTTCTTGCCGAGACCAAGGCCGCGCTGAAAAAGAAGAAGGGTTGACGATCTACCGCTGTATCCGGGCGCTGCCGCCTTTCATCACGTGCTTGACCTCATCGAGAGTGATTTGGGAAGTATCACCTCGAGTTGTTTGCAGTAGCGCGCCGTGGGCGGCGCCAAAGTCCACGATGTCCGCCGGGGCCATGCCCGAAAGGAAGCCGTAGGCAATGCCGCTGGAGAAGCCGTCGCCGCCGCCGACGCGGTCCTCGATCTCCAGGTCCTTGAACCCGCGCGCCTCATGGAATTGGCCCTCATACCAGAGGATGCCACCCCAGTTGTTGACCAGCCCGCTCTTCACCTCTCGTAGCGTCGTGCAAACCGCTTGGATGTTCGGGTACGTTTTCACCACCCGCTCGACCATCCGTTTGTAGGCCTCCACGGGCAGCGCGCGCAGGTTGGCGTCGGTCCCTTCCACCTCGAATCCGAGCACCTTCTGGAAGTCCTCCTCATTCCCGATGAGGACATGGATGTGGGGTACAATCTCCTTCGTGACCGCGATCGCCTTTTCGCTGCTCCAGAGCTTGCTGCGGAAGTTCAAATCGTAGCTCGTCACCGTGCCCGCCTCGCGTGCGGCAATGAGCGCAGTCTTGACGGTGGCGGCGCAGGAGTCCGACAGGGAGGTGTAAATGCCGCCGGCATGAAGCCATCGGCAGCCTTCGTCGGCGAAGACTCTCTTCCAGCTCACGTCCTCCGGCTTCATCTGGCTGGCTGAGGAGTGGCCGCGATCATACATGGTCACGCTCGCTCGCACCCCCGTGCCCACCTCGGTGAAGTTAAGTCCCACTCTGTTTTGGCGACCGACCCCGTCGAACTTCTCCATCACCACATTCGAGACATCGACACCCACCGCACGGGCGTGGTTGAGGATAATCCTGGCCACCGGATTGGCCGGCAGTTTGCTGATGAAGCCGGTGCGGAGACCAAGACGCGCGCAGGCATAGGCCACGTTGAATTCCCCGCCGCCTACATCCACTTCCAGCGTCTTCGCGAACTCGATCCGTCCGTGTCCGGGGGGGGCCAGGCGCACCATGCACTCGCCCAGAGCCATGACATCGAACTGGCACTGTGAACTCTCTCGTATTTGGATTGGCATAACTTAAAGAATCTTGATCTTGGGCCGAAGGCTTCGCCAAGCGCCGACAGGTGTCAAGTCCGCACCGGATGGTTCGAGGCGACACGTTCCTTTCCGCAGGCGGCGACGCTGAAGCGATCCGGCCCGGACGTTGTGGTGTTTTGGGGCGACGCAGAGGAGATCGGGCCGGCAGCCGCCCAGATCCGGGCGCGGGGATCAGGGCGGCTTTCCTCGCTTACAATCGGGTAGTGGAGTCCCAGCATGTGAAGGCGCCGCGAGCGGCGTTCGGGCGGACGGAAGCAACCTGCTGCTCTGGCCCGCAGGGAGGAGGATGTGCGCGGGGACCGTTGGGAGGACTATCGTCCGGCACCGTGAGTGGCAACAGCCTATCTGAACAGACACTTTTATCGTGGCAAATTCCTTGCCCGGATTCGGTAAACAAACAAGAAGGCAACTATGAGACGAAAAACACTCCTCCCGTGCGCCACCTTGACCGCCATCTGCGCGAGTCACTTTGGTGCCAACGCCACTGCCGGTGCTGTCCCCGCTTTGGGACCCGCCGATAACCTGCAGAAAACACCCTTGCCCGTGCAAATCACGGAGCGAGGCGCATGCTACAAAGTGGTCCAGGCTCCTGTGGATGTGAAAGACCTCCTCACCGGAGCGGTCTCCATTGAAAACCACTCGTTCACCGCATTGGAAGACGGGATGCATTATTGGGACAACGGACAATGGGTTGAATCGAAGGATCTGGTCGAGATCAAAGGGGATGCCGCAGTGGCGCTTCAGGGACCGGGCAAGGTTGTTTTCAGCGCCAGCACCCTTGCGCCGGTGGTCATCGACTTTTTGACGCCGGAAGGCCAACGGCTGCAGAGCCGGGTCACCGGGCTCTATTATTTTGAGGAAGTGACCGGACGGCGGGTCCAAATTGCCGATGTGCGGGAATCGATCGGCGCGGTATATCCTCCCAATCAGGTCATCTACACCAACGCCTTCGATCGTGTCGGGGGAGACCTTGTCTATACATCGACGAAGGCCGGAATGGAACAAGACATCGCCCTCACCGGCAATCTGCCCGACCCGGTGTCGCTCGGGTTCAAGTCCTCGGCGGTCACACTCGAGGTCTGGACCACCTTCCTCGACGCGCCTGTGCCGAAAGTCACCCCGAAAGCGATCCTTCGGATGCCGGACCTCACTCGCGGCCGATCGGGAGAGACGGTCTTGATGGACGACACGCTCGATTTCGGTGGCACCTGGATGCCTTTGGGACGCGCCTATTTGAGCCATCAGGAATTGAACGCGCGGGGAACCGAGCCGGCCAGGATTGGCCTTGCGGATCCCACGAACCCGGACGAGGTTCTGGTGGGCAAGAAATGGGTGCCCGCAGGCAAAGATGCCATCTTGATCGAATCGGTGGACTTGAACGAATTGAACGCCAAATTCAAAATCCTGCGAGAGGCGGCGGCGCGACCTGCCGGCCGGGGAAGCAGGCGCGCAACCGCCTCGGTCCGGCCCGAAACCGCCAACCGAGCGGCGACATTCCAACTGGCCAAAGCGCCGTATTCGCCAACAGGGGTGATTCTGGATTATTCAATCAAGACCGGCACAGCGAGTTCTTTCACGTTTACCAACGGCGCCACCTACTGGATTACGAATAGTGTCACGGTGGGCACCAGCTATGGCACGGCGACGTTCCAGCCCAACGCGTGTATAAAATACGCCAATTACGCCTATTTAATGCTCGTGGGATACTCCAGTTTTCAAACCAACGGCGATCCTATTGTCTTCACCTCTCAAGACGACAATTTTTACGGGGAACGACTGCCGAACAGCACCGGTAACCCCAGCCCGTTGGCTAGTCCAGCGTTGTCGATCTACTATCCGGGAATAAACCATGCCGTCGCCAACGCGCGTTTTCGCTGGTCGCGCCGGGGGATCTCGATGTCGGAGGCCCAGGGCGTTGTTGTGTCGAACGTCGTCAAAAACACCAAATTCGAGTACAGTTATAACGCCATCTATGAGTATCTTCCCCAGGGAACCGTGAACCTCTTCGGTGTCACCTCGATGCTGGTTGACGCCAACCTTTACGTCGCCAGCGGTTCGTACTCCGGGTCCTTTACCACCGACTACGGCGTCGTTACGAATGCGCGTGTCAACACCGATACTGATTCTTATGGAGACACGAATAAGAACAGCCAATCCGAGTGCAGTTTTGTGGTAGTGGATAGCTCGCACATCGTGGCGGCTTTTTGGGACACGCATCTGAGTGAATACGGACTCGGGGGATATTCTTGCTTCACAAATATCGCCTCCCCGCGTTCAACCGGGTGGGCGGTTTCAACAAACGGTGGGACGAGCTTTGTTGATCAGGGAGCGGTGCTTCCGGTGCCAACTAATACTACCCAAGGTGACGCAGGCGATCCAGTGATGGCCCGCGATACCGGAAACGGCAGAATCTACCTTTTGATGAACGCATCGAGGGAATCGAGTTGGGGTGCCAGCTTTCGTCTATGGGTCTCGACGGACAACGGCCAGAATTTCAGTCTGATCAACACGAACATACCCAGCGGCGCCAGCGGCGCGGACAAACCGATGATCGCCGTGAATAACTTTGCCACTTCCAGCAATTACCATTACATTTATCTCACAGGCACGGCTACTTTGGGCACGAACATCACGGCCACTATGGTAACCTGCTCCAGCACCGGAGGTGCGACTTGGGATGCGGGCACCGTCCTCGGTAGTCCTGGACACGGAGCGGATATCTGCATCCGACCCAATGGCACAGTCTATGTCTTTTGGCTGACAGGTGGGCCCCCGAATTACCTCAAGTACTCATGGCTCGTGCCTGGAGGGACTTGGCAAGCGCCCGTTACGCTCACTACCCATACGGGCAGAACGGCCCTTTCCCATAGAACGCTATCTTTGTTCCATCGGGAGACCACCATAGGTCCGTTGTGCCATGCAATTCGCTCAACACGAAAGGGTTCGCTCCCAATACGGGAATAATCTTGCCCTCATACGACAGGAAGTTGCCATTGGGCGACAAGAACATCCCTAGCGATTTCTCAATGATGTCATTTGTTCCGGCAAAAGACTTCACCTTCTCCAGCCTGATCTTTGGTTTGTCAGTGTGGGTCGCTCCAACGGTGGATGTTGCAGATGGCGGAGTGACGGCGGCTCTTGCTGTCGCCGGATCGGCGGATCTTGGTTCTCCGCTTGCGTTCTGACGGGCTTGCGCGTCCGTTAACGCGGTCAGAGCTAGGCCGGCGAATGCGATAACCGCCGGCGCGGGCCAACGGTCTGTCTTTTTGAACGTCGCGATCATATTCATTCTGCGTCTCATTTGGTTCTTGTCTTCGAGTATTCCGACGGGGCCCGGCAGCCGGGCCGGGCTCAACAGTTTTTGCAGCAGCTTGATGATCGCTTGCCCATAGGCCACCGTCTCCCGAGGTTCCAGGTACGAGAGCGCGAGAGCATCGGCCGCCAATTCGCGACACGAAACAGGCTTCCCTTTCGCCCGCGGCTGGCTGGGGACATCCAGCCCTACCTCGCCATCCGGCGGGCGTGGCGTCCCTACCGCCGCGTTCTGCCCGTTCGCCGCCCCAGTGCCCTGCTGGCTGGGCGAGCCTCCTCGCTTTCGCTCTCGTGGGATTCTTGAGCAACTAATGGTGTGAATGAGGACGGCTGGACACAGGACACAACCACAAAGAACTCAGAGGACACAAAGACTCAGAGCCTGTTTGAAAAGCCAGCCAGATCGCCGCGTGGGGGCACGCGGCCTACAGTGGACGGTCGGAATCTCCATGCCCTGTAGGCCCGGTCCCCTGACCGGGCGAGTTTTCAAACAGGCTCTCAGATCACGTGGCTTCTCACGGGCTCTTGCTTTGGGTTCTTTGGGTTCTCTGCGGCTAAATGAAGGGCACTCACACGCGCCACGCGATGTCGGCGGCCCGCTGGGGACAGCGGGCCCTACCTTGCCGGACAGCCGTTGGTATAGGGGTTGAACCCCGCTCTCACCCTCCGGCAAAGACGGGTCGGAAACCGGCTTCGGTCAGAATCCGGGCGACCTCCTCTCGCTTGTCCCCTTGGATCTCGATCCGGCCTTCCTTGACTGTGCCGCCTGTCCCGCACGCCTTTTGCATCGTCTTGGCGAGCTTCTCCTTCTCCGGCAGACCGATGCCAACGAAGTTGGTGACCACCGTCACGGTCTTGCCTCCACGTCCGGCCTTCTGACGGATGATGTCCACTCGGCCACGGTTCTTGCCGGGCGCGTTGGGGCCAGTCCCACCTCCGGGGCGGTCCGCCGGGCCTGGGGGCAGTCCCGCGCCGCTGAGCGCCGCGAACGGGTTCTGCCCAAAGCTCTGTCCGCCATCAGAATCATCTGCGTTGCCAGCCATCATACCATCCTATTGCCTCAAGTACACCGCGAGCGCCAGTCTAAAATCAGTGATCAGTCATCAGTGATCAGTGATCAGTCATCAGCAGCAGGGCACCTCACCGCCGCGCGAGCAAGAGCAAACTCCGGGTTTGCCCGCGGGCGGGCGACGGGCTAGTGTCCAGGCGATGCGCAACCCGGCTCTCTGATAGAGACCCAGACCCATGGCACGAGTAATCTTTAGGATTCATTACACGACCCGGTGGCGTGAGAACCTTCTGTTTGAACGGAAATCGCCCACAGCGCGCGATCCCGTGGCCGCAACGGAACGTCTGCCGATGCGGCACGAGGGAAACGGCCACTGGACCCTTTCAGTCGGCCCCTGCACGCCCGGGGAGCGCATTGAGTACAGATATGTGTTGCAGGACGGCGATGGGGGATGCAGCCGCGAGCCGGTGTTCAGGGAAATGGAAGTCGCAGGAGGCGCAACCACCGTTTTGGACGAATGGCTTCCGCCAGAGCAGCCCGAGGCGGCGTTCTCGAGGCAGGCCTTCGCCGGAACGGTGTTCAGCCCTGATACCCAGGCGGTTCGAACCGAAGAGGCGGGCGGGCGGCGCACCCTGAAGCTCACGCTAAGGGCGCCGAGAGTGACGAAGGGGTTCCGGATCTGTGTTTCGGGCGGCAGATCTTCGCTCGGCAACTGGGATCCGGCCCACGCGCGGGTGATGTCGGGGCGGCACTATCCGCTCTGGGAGGTGGAAATTCCCATTTCCGAGGCGGTTTTTCCCATTGAGTTCAAGTTTGGTCTCTGGAGTGATCGCGAGGCGCGTCTCGTGCAGTTCGAGGCGGGGTCGAATCGCCAGATCTGGGAGTTGCCGTCCGAGGAACAATCGGTCGTGTTGAACTGCGCGTATTTCCGGCACGACAACCCGTGGAAAGGCGCAGGGGTTGCGATCCCGGTCTTCTCGCTTCGCAGCGAAAGGGGCTACGGGATAGGCGAGTTTGCCGATCTCGAGACGTTCGCGAGGTGGGCGGCTGGGTGCGGCATGCATCTGGTCCAGATTCTGCCGGTGAACGATACGACCTCGGATTACTCGTGGAGGGACTCCTACCCTTACAAGGCCATTTCGGCGATGGCCCTTCATCCCATCTACATCAATGTCGCCACTCTCTACGAGGAGTATGGCGTTCCTTTGCCTGAGGATTACAGCGGCCGACGGGAAGAGTTGAACAGGTTGCGGCAAGTGGATTATGAAGCCGTCCTGAGAGACAAGCTCGGGTATCTGATGCAAATCTACGCCATCGTCGGCAATCGAAGGCTGAAGAGCGGGCGTTTCCAGGAGTTCTTTGAAGAGAACGGGCATTGGCTCAGGCCCTACGCGGCTTTTTGCCGGTTACGGGACCTCTATTCGAGCGCCGATTTCGCCCGCTGGGGCTGCTACGCCACCTATCTGGAGGCGAAGATCCTCCCGTGGTTCAAGCCCCACGCGCCCGAATATGTTGAGGTCATGTTCCATTGCTTCGTCCAGTTCCACCTCGAGCGCCAACTTCGGAAGGCCATCGGGACCGGGCGCGCGTTGGGCGTGGCCTTCAAGGGCGACCTGCCCATCGGCATCGACCGTTGCAGCGTGGAGGCATGGACCGAGCCCGAGCTGTTCCGGATGGACCGCCAGACCGGCGCCCCCCCCGACAGCTTCGCTGTTCTGGGTCAGAACTGGGGCTTTCCGACCTACGATTGGCGAAAGATGGCCGAAGACGGCTACTGCTGGTGGCGCGGGCGCCTGCAAAAAATGTCGGCCTTTTTCGACGCCCTAAGGATCGACCACATCCTCGGATTCTTCAGGATCTGGGAGATTCCGGGGAGATACAAGGAAGGCATCATGGGGCACTTCAACCCCGCGCTGCCGTTCAGCCGCGACGAAATACGGGCCTACGGTTTTCACCGTGATCCGGCGATGTTTGCGGTTCCGGCGGTGGATGAACGGAGTCTCCCCCTCTTCTTCGGGGATGATGCCGGGAAAGCGGCTCAACACCTCCTCTACCGGGACAGCGATGGATATTTCCGCGTGAAACCCGAATTCGACCCGCCTGGCAGCGGGGAGGCTTCGTATGCGGCTGGGTGCTCCGCGGAGGAAGCCGGACGCATCAGAGAGGGGATGGAGCGGCTTGGCTTCGAGGTGTTGTTCCTCGAAGACCCCGACCGTCCCGCCCATTTCCATCCTCGGGTTTCCCTTCAGAACACCGCGCTGTTCGCCTCCTTCGAGCCTCGCGAGCGCGATGTGCTGGCCCGCCTGCACGACGATTTCTTCTACCGACGGCACGACCGGTTCTGGGAGGACGAGGCCATGAAGAAGCTCCCGGCGCTCATGGACGCCACGCGGATGCTGATCTGCGGCGAAGACCTCGGCATGATCCCTACCGCGGTGCCGGACGTTCTCAAACGTCTGGGCATACTCAGCCTCGAAGTGCAGCGCATGCCCAAAGCCCTCCACGGGCTGTTCGGGCTCCCTCAATCCTACCCGTACATGTCCGTGTGCACCACCTCGACTCATGACATGTCCACGCTCCGGGGGTGGTGGGAGGAAGACGCGGAATCACGGCAGAAGTTCTACAACCAAGTGATGCGGTGCGAGGGCGAGGCGCCCTCTGACTGCCCGCCGTCCGTCTGTGAGTTCGTTGTATGGCAACACCTCTCGGGCGCCTCGATGTGGTGCGTTCTGCCGTTGCAGGACTGGCTCTCGCTCGATCCGCGACTGCGCGATCCGGTGGCTGCGGAGGAACGAATCAACGTGCCTGCGATCCCGAGGTACTACTGGCGGTACCGCATGCGTCCGACCCTCCGGGAACTGCTGCAAGCCACCGAGTTTAACAAAAGGGTGTCGAACATGATCGCAAACTCCGGACGGCGGTCCGAGCACTGACGAAGACCTGAATAAGCTTGCTTGGGCGGGAGTGGGATGTTGAATTATCGACGAATCCTGAGCCCAACGCCGGCACGTATGAACAAACCGCGACTTTCCTTCTGGCAAATCTGGAACCTGAGCTTCGGCTTTATGGGGATCCAGTTCGGGTGGGGCCTCCAGATGGCGAACATGAGCTCGATCTACGAGTTCCTGGGCGCCAAGGAGAACCAGCTCTCGCTGCTCTGGATCGCCGCGCCCCTCACGGGCCTGATCGTCCAGCCCATCGTCGGTCACATGAGCGACCGCACTTGGAATCGCCTTGGCCGCCGCAAGCCCTACTTTCTCACCGGCGCGATTCTCTCCACTCTGGCCCTGCTGGCGATGCCCAACTCGAGCGCGCTCTGGATGGCGGTGGGTCTGCTCTGGATCCTGGACGCCTCGATCAACATCACCATGGAGCCGTTTCGGGCCTTCGTGGCCGATCTGCTGCCCGAGGAGCAGCGGCCGATGGGGTTTTCCGTGCAGACCCTGCTTATCGGCATCGGCGCTGTCATCTCCTCGGCCTTGCCCTGGATGCTGGTCCATTGGTTCGGCGTCGCCACCCAACCGGTCGGTCCCGGGCAAATCCCCCTCGCCGTGAAACTCGCGTTCTACCTCGGGTCAGCCGTGTTGTTTGTGGCCGTGGTGTGGACGATTCTGAGCACCAGGGAGTATCCGCCCGAGGACCTCGAGGCGTTCGAGCGCGCGAAGGCCGCGAAGGCCGGCCTGGCCGAAAACGTCAGGGAGATCATCCAGGTGATCGGAGCCATGCCCAAGCGGATGCGGCAGCTCGCCTGGGTCCAGGTTTTCACTTGGGCCGCGCTGTTTTGCATGTGGACCTATTTCGGGCCGTCCATCGCCCGCACCGTTTTCGGCGCCGTCAACGCCACATCGCCGACCTACGCGGAAGGGACGGCCTGGGGTGGCGTTTGTTTCTCCTGGTATAACGGCACAGCGCTGGTGTTCTCGCTCCTGCTCATTGCGCTGGCGCGGAGGGTCTCGCCCAAGACGATTCACACGTTCGGTCTTTTATGCGGCGCGCTGGGCTTGATGTCCGTGCTGGTGATCAGGAATCGCTACGCGTTGTTTGCGTCGATGACCGGCGTGGGCATCGCCTGGGCGTGCATCCTGTCGATGCCCTACGCGATGCTCGCGGGGGCGTTGCCCGCCGAGAAGATGGGCACCTACATGGGCGTGTTCAATTTCTTCATCGTTATTCCTCAGGTGGTCGTGGCGCTTGGATCGGGGTGGGTGGTCGAGCACGTGTTCCACGAACACCTCGTCAACGCGGTGTTTGCCGGCGGCATCTTCCTGCTCCTGGCGGCCGCGGCCCTCCAGAGGGTCGATCTGGAACCCCGAAAGACAAGCCGTTCCGCCGATGGATCTGTCGAACACGGCGAGGCACAAACGAAAGCACTTCAATGAACACTCCTATGAACACTCGGCGTTTTGTCACTCTATTGAGTTTTGGACTCCTCCTCTTTCTTCCGACTTCCGCGGTTCGCGCGGCGGAACTGGTGCATGCCAAGGACGGCTCGGGAGTTTACGGGTACGACGACACCCCGATCCTCCCGTGGTGCGGTTTCCACGTGCACGACGCGGACCGGCCCGCCCCCAAGCGTGTCAACCCGGGACCTGCGCCCGCGCCCGCGCCGGTGCCGGCGGACGCGGTCGTGCTCTTCGACGGCAAAGACATGTCCAAATGGCAGCCGGGCGGCTATAAGCTGGCGGACGGATGTTTCGAGGCGGCTGGCGGCCCGATCACGACGAAGGACGCTTACGGCAACTGCCAGATCCATATCGAGTGGATGCCTCCCGCCGATTTTAAGGGGCCTTGGTATAATCAGGGCAACAACGGCGTGATGCTCATGGGCCTCTATGAGATCCAGATCTTCGACTCGTGGACGGAGAAGCTTTACCCCGACGGCCAGGCCGGGGCCATCTACGGCCAGACGCCGCCGCTCGTGAACGCCTGCCGCCCTCCCGGCCAGTGGCAGAGCTTTGACATTGTTCTCACTGCGCCCTTGTTTGACGGTCAGAGGCTTGTCCAGCCGGCGCGCGTGACTCTGTTTCACAACGGCATGCTGGCCCACCTGAACGAGGAGATTCACGGCGAAACAGGCCATCGTATTCTGCCTGAGTACAAGCAGAAGATCAGCAAGGGCCCCCTGGTGCTCTCCGGCCACGATTGCCCAGTCCGTTTCCGCAATGTGTGGCTCAGGCCGCTCTGAACGGTGGCTTACTGCCCTTGCGCTACCGTGGTGGCCGGCAGCGTTGGGAAGGGCCGGCTGAAGAAAAAAAGCCTTCCGGCCTGGGCCGGAAGGCGGTTGAGCTTCTTTCCCGTGGGGGAGAGAACTAGAACTTGTAGATCACGTTGAGCACGAGAGACACGGTGTTCTTGTCGGAACCATCGTTAAAGATTCCGTTGCCATTCAGCTCGTGGTCCCAGCGGAACTCACCGCGGGTGATGACGTTACCCCAGAGGGAGTAATCGGCGGTGAAGGTGTAGCCGAGCAGGTCGTTCGACTGGTGCTTGGCCGTGAGGGGAACGAAGTACCAGGTATTATTCGAGCCGGTGGCCCACTCAACACGGTTGTTGAGCTTGAGCTTCTCGGTGACCTGGTAGGTCAGATACCCAGCCAAGGAGGAGGCGTGGGTCGAGGAGATGCCGTTGCCGCCGGAGTTGCTGCGGTAGTCGCCGCAAGCGCCGAGGGCCAGGCCTTCCAGCGGAGTCGGGATGCTGGCGCCGACATAGTAGCTCTGGATGTCGGGGGCGCCGGCGACACCGCTATCCACGATGCCTGCGTAGAGTTGGGCGCCTTTGAGCATACCGAGGCTCTCGGGAGCGGTCAGGGTCACGGCGCCGATATAGGTCTTGAGGGATTCGATTTTTGCCGTGCGACCGTTGATTGCGTTGTTGACAAACACCGTGGCGGTGTTGCCAGGTCCAGCCCCGATGCCAAGGCCCGTGTTTGCGACGCCACCTTCGATCTTGATCATGTCGTTGACCCGGTAGCTGGCGAGCAGGCCGGTGAACTGCTTGGGCTCGATGGCGTAGCCAAACGAGCGGCTGTAGTTCGGGTTGCTGCCCAGGTCGAACACTTCGTACCCGATGGGGCTCTCCCAGTAACCGAGCTTGAAGTCAAGCCCGTTGCCGAGCGGCGCGCGAAGCGTCACGTTGGCGTCCTTGATGCCGAAGTCCGACGTGGCAAAGCCAGTCGATGTGGTCCCGTATGTGTTTGCGTCAGGCCCAAAGAGGAGCCCGGCTTGATAGCCGGCAGCCCATTGGCCTTCATCGACCGGCTTCTCCAACTGGAGTTTGACCACGTCCAGATTGAATCCGTCCTGCTTGCCGATGCCGTCGAACGAGCGGCCGGGAGCCACCACGTTGCCGTTACCCGGCTTCCAGATGGCGGAAGCGCTCACATAACCACTCAGGGTTGTGGATGAAAGCGCGGTCATGACTTGATTCTGCGCCTCTTCCGCTTGAACTGCCGATGCGAGGCTGATCACGCCCAAGGCGGCCAGCCCCAATGTCCATTGATTAAACTTCATTAGAGTCCCTCCTGCGATAATAGATGTCTCTACAGTTTGTTGTTTCGTTTTAATGCGCTTTGCCGGGCAAAAAACAGTTTGCCCGCACACCAAGACGGTGCATTTGCGCCGAAAAATAGCAAATGCCCCCGGCTTGACAACAAGTATTTTTACAGCCGTGTGACGTCCTCCACGGGTTTGAGGGACTTTCCGGAGTTGAAACGGGGGCGGGCCTGTACCAGACTGAGCCTGTTTATGAAGATTCTGGGTATCATTCCGGCCCGTTACGCCTCGACTCGCTTCCCGGGCAAACCGCTCGCGTTGATCGCTGGCAAATCGCTGGTGCAGCGGGTGGTGGAGCGCTGCCGCGAGGCGAAAACGCTCGCGGAGGTCGTAGTGGCCACCGATGATCCCCGCATCCGGGAGGCGGTGGAGCGGTTCTGCCGAGTGGAGATGACGGCGGAGGAACATCCCAGCGGAACGGACCGGATCGCGGAGGTGGTGGCCCGGAGCGCGTGTGACGCGGCGGTGAACATCCAGGGGGACGAACCGCTCATCGATCCGGCGGTGATCGACGCGGTGGCGGCGGCGCTGGAAGAAAGCGAGATGTCCACGGCTGCCACCCTGGTTCGTGAGGAGTCGGAGTATGGAAACCCGAATGTCGTAAAAGTCGTTGTCAACGCCGCCGGACACGCCCTATATTTTTCCCGGCGCACTATTCCGTACCTGCGTGAGGCCGCCAGCCGTTCGGTGAGCGAACAGATGGCGGCGTTTCCATTTCTGAAGCATCTCGGGATCTACGGGTATCGGCGCGAGACGTTGCTGCGGCTGGTCCGGTTTCCGGTGTCGGCCCTCGAGCAGGCGGAGAAGCTCGAGCAGTTGCGGGCGCTCGAGAACGGCATCCGGATTGCCGTGGTGAAGGTGAGCTATGACAGCGTGGGGGTGGATGTGCCCGCGGACGTGGCGCGGGTCGAAGCCATGTTGCGGTGAACCACGGCGGTGAAATATGAGCAAACGGGTGAGCGGGTCTGCGGGCGGGCGGGCGGCGTGGCCGACCCGGGTTCGCGCTCGCGCCATGCTCCCGCCCTCATGAGATCAGACCAAGTGCCATGAAGTATATATTCGTAACGGGTGGTGTGGTGAGCTCTCTGGGCAAGGGCCTTACAGCCGCGTCTTTGGGAACTCTGCTCGAGAACCGCGGGCTGAAGGTGACTCTTCAGAAGTTTGATCCCTACCTGAATGTGGATCCCGGTACGATGAGCCCTTTCCAACACGGGGAGGTGTACGTCCTGGACGACGGGGCGGAGACCGACCTGGACTTGGGCCACTACGAGCGCTTCACGAGCACCAAGCTGACCCGGATGAACAACCTTACCAGCGGCCAGGTGTACGCCCGGGTCCTGGAGAAGGAACGAAAGGGCGAGTATCTGGGAAAGACAGTGCAGGTCATCCCGCACGTCACCGACGAGATTCAGAACCGCATCCGGCAGATTGGGGACTTGACCAAGGCGGACGTGGTGATCACTGAGATCGGCGGGACTACCGGCGATATCGAAGGTCTGCCGTTCCTGGAGGCCATCCGCGAATTCGGGCTCGAGGTGGGTTACAGCAATGTGGTCTTCATCCATGTGACCTATGTGCCGTTCATCAAGGCGGCTGGCGAACTCAAGACCAAGCCCACACAGCAATCGGTCGCCAAGCTGCGTGAAATCGGTATCACGCCCCACATCCTCATTTGTCGCTCGGATCTGCCTATGGGGAAGGACCTTCGGCAGAAGATCTCTCTGTTCTGCAACGTGCCGTTCGAGGCCGTCATCGAAGAAAGGGATGTCGACCACAGCATTTACGAAGTGCCGCTGATGCTCCAGCGGGAGCGGTTGGATGAGATTGTCTGTCGGCTCCTCCGGCTGGAGACGCCCCCTGCCAACATGTCGCACTGGCAGGACATTATCCGCAAGCTGATCGCTCCGCAGCACCGCGTGCGAATCGGTGTGGTGGGCAAGTACATCGAACTGCAGGACGCCTACAAATCGGTCTATGAGGCGATCATCCACGGGGGGGTGGCGAACGATTGCGGGGTCGAGATCGAGAAGATCGAGGCGGAGGAACTTGAGAAGAACGATCCCGAAAAACTGCTCAAGGGGCTGGCCGGAATTCTCGTCCCGGGCGGGTTCGGCGAACGAGGCGGCGAGGGCAACATCCGG
>ORJL011252847.1_pt1 | contig 22067 bp, 19 predicted proteins | sample 1779941 | NCBI WGS metagenome assembly ORJL01 (sample SAMEA104232317, study PRJEB22302) | groundwater metagenome | biome: forest; feature: aquifer; material: groundwater | place: USA | collected 2011-08-07 | depth 5.8 m
ATTTCGCCCCTTCGGGGCTGCGGTAAGAGGAGTCGCGTCGCAGGACTACCGCGGCGAGGGGCCCGACCAGCGCGAGCCGGTGGGCGAGGCGGTGCGGCTGCGGCCCGGGCGGGACCAGGAGGCGGGTCCGCGAGAGGCGGTGGGCGCGGAGTAGCCGTGGGCGTGCGAGCGGCCGCCCGCCATGGCCGTGTGCGACCCGCGGCGACCGAAGAACGGGAAGCGCGCTCCCCCCCTCCCGCGGCGGCCGAGCTTCGTCCCCGACGAGGCGGCGTACTGGAGCAACAGCGCGCCCACGAAGACCCAGCCGATGAGGCTCGGGTCCCCCTGAAAAATGACCCACCCCAGCGCCACGAGTGCCAGGACGCCGAGGAGGTGCATCCCCTTACCGCCGTCGCTCCGCTGCATCTGCCGATCCCTCTGGTTTAAGTCTATCCCGGCGAATGGGCAGAGGGAAGATCGATCTCTCCTCGGGGAAGGCCCCTAAGAGTAGAATCGGCCAAGTCATGTCCCGACTGTGCATCCTCCTGCTGGCCGCCTCCTGCGCCTTCGCACAGGCCCCGGTCGACGTCGTCGTCCCGGAGTCGCGCCGCGAGGCGGTCCACGCGGCGCTCAAGCTCGCGGGCGACAACGCAGGCGCCCTCGAGGACGCCCTGCGGCGCGCGCCCGAGACCGAGCGCGACGCGATGGCCTTCCTCGTGGCGTACCTGCCGCAGAGCGACCTCGCGTCGATGACGGCGGACGACCTGCTGGAAAACGTCGCGCTGGCCGTGCAGGCGCGCGAGGAGACCGCCTGGGCGAAGGAGGTCCCAGACGACGTCTGGCGCGCATTCGTCCTCCCGCACCGCTCCGCGCAGGAGCCGTTCGAGCGGTGGAGAAAGCCGTTCCACGAGGAGATCGCGCCGCGCGTCGCGAAGTGCGCGTCGCTCCGCGAGGCGGCCCTCGAGGTGAACCGCTGGTGCAACGAGCACTCGACGTTCCAGCAGACGACGGCGCGCGACCAGGGGCCGCTGACCACGGTGCGGCGCGGGATCGGGCGGTGCGAGGAGGAGATGATCCTCTGCATCGCCGCGGCGCGGTCGGTGGGGATTCCCGCGCGCGCGGTCTTCACGCGCTACTGGCCGTTCATGGACAACAACCACGCGTGGGTGGAGGTGTACGCCGACGGGGGATGGCACTACCTCGGGGCGTGCGAGCCCGCGGCGGACCTCGACCAAGCGTGGTTCAGCAGCGCGGCATCGCGCGCGGGGATGGTCATCACGATGGCGTACGGCGTCCTCGATGGGCCGGAGGTCTACCGCAAGGGGCGCAGCTTCAGCGTGCTCAACACGACCCGCTGGTACGGCGAGACGGGGCGGCTGCGGGTGCGCGTGGAAAAGGGCGGGAAGCCCATTGCGAGGAAGGACGCCTTCGCGTGCGTGTTCAACTTCGGCGGCCCGCGTGCGCTCACACGGATGATCACCGGCGAGGACGGGTGGGCGGAGGCGGAGCTCGGGACGGGCGACTACGTCGTCATGGCGGGCGAAGGGGCGGCGTACACGCAGGCGATCGCAACGGTCGCGTGCGGGAAGACGACCGAAGCCGTGCTCGCGCTCGACACGCCGAACTTGTTCGGGGAACCGTTCTGGCTGAGGTATCCGCCCCGCGCGCCGAAGCCGCAGTGGGAGGCTGCCCCGCCGATGGCGGGACCCGAGAGCCAGATCCGCGACCTGCGCCGCCGCGTCGCGCAGCTCGAGGGGCGCGCGGCCGACCCCGAACTGGTCGGGCTGCTGGAGACGACCGGCCCGTGGATCGCCCCGTTCACGAAGGTCCTAATCGACGCGGGGGGGAACTGGAAGGAGATCGCCACGGCGGCGAAGGAGCGGAGTGGAAAGACGCAGCAGGACCTCCTCGACCTCCTGCAAGGGCTCGACACGAAAGATCGAGTGGAAGTGTCCTCGGAGTGTCTCACGGAGCACGTGGAGCTTGCGCTTGAATCGCGCAAGGCGGGATGGGCCACGGACGATGAGCTGTACCGCGCGTACGTCCTCGCAGCGCGGGTGGGAGAGGAGCCGATGTCACCGTGGCGAGTGCGGACGTGTGAGCTCCTACCCAGGTGGACTGCGAACTCAATCGAGGACATGGCGCGGAAAGTGAACGAGTGGATCGCTACGCGCTGCGAGATCCGCGAGGCGGACGCGCTCGGCAACTCCCTGACTCCTGCGGACGTCCTCGTCACGCACGGGGGCACAGAGAAGGACCTGGCCGTCGCCGCGGTGGGGTGCCTGCGAGCGCTCGGCATCCCCGCACGCCTCGCGCAGTCGGGCACGTGGGCCGAGTTCCACGACGGCAAGGAGTGGAAGCCGCTCTACCCGAAGGACCCCGCGAACCTCGGCAACGCGAAGCGCGATGAGGCGGCCTCCGCGCAGTACGCGGAACGCGGTACGATCGCGGTCACCTTCCTCAAGCACGGCCAGGCGACCACCGAGGTCGAGAACGGTCGCGAGTTCGCTGTGATGGCCTTCAAGGACGGCGCCTCCGACGACGTCGACGTGCAGGAGCGGCGAGCGGGGGACAAGGTCTACCTCGCGATCGCACCCGGGCACGTCGTCCTCTTCGCGGGCGTGCGGAACGGCGCGGGAGAACCTTTCGCGCGGCCGTTCCCCGTGAACGTCGAGGCGGGGAAGGAGGTTCCCCTCACGGTCGATCTCGATCTGCCCGCGGACGAGGCGACGAGACAGCGGAAGACCGAGCGAAAGATGGAGCGGGCGCCCGCCCTCGAGGGGGTCGATTGGAAGGGGTCCTCGCTGGTGTTCCTCTACTCGCCCAATGAGGAGCCCTCGAACCGGATGCGTCCCCTCGTGGAGGCCTGGGCGAAGGGGAAGGCGACCTTCCTCTCGCAGGCACTGCCGCAAGGTCCGCCTGGCGTCGACTCCGAACATCAGCATTGCGTGGATTGGGCGACGGCGTTTCAGCTCCCGAGAAAGAACGAATTCACCTTCACATCGCTCCCCGCGACGATCCTGATCAAGGACGGCGAGATCCTCCTCTGGGATGAAGGGTACAACCTCGCCATCGCCGACGTATTGGAAGAGGCATGGACGCATACACGCTGAACGCGCTGGAATTCGACAAGGTCGTGCAGAAGGCGTCGACGTACGCCGCCTCCACACTCGGCCGAGCGCACCTCTCGCAGAGCACGCCGGTCTCGCGGCTCGAGGACGTCGAGCGCCTCCAGCGCGAGGTGACGCAGGCGCGCGAGGCCGTCTCGTGCCAGGCGGGGGGCATCCCGCTCCACGGCATCCACGACATCCGCGCCGCTCTCCAGACGGCGGCGATCGAGGGCGCGCTCCTCGACGCGAAGGCCATCCACGAGGTCGGCTCGACCGTCCACGCCGGCCGCGTCGTCCGCGACAAGGTCCTCTCGTACCAGGGCGACTTCGGCCTCCTGAAGGAGCTCGTCTCCGGCATTGCGCCGCTCCGCGACCTGGAGGAGACGATCGTCCACTCGATCGGCGAGGACGGGGCGGTCCTCGACCGCGCCTCCCCCGCGCTCTTCGACATGCGCCGCGCGATCGAGCAGATCCGCGAGCGGCTTCGCGACCGCCTCACGCGCCTCACGGAGCGTGAGCCGTGGAAGGGGGCCCTCGAGGACCCCTCGCTCTTCCTCCGCAACGACCGCTACGTCCTCCTCGTCACGGCCGTCATGAAGGGGCGCGTCCGCGGGATCGTCCACGACCGCTCCGACAGCGGCGCGAGCCTCTACATGGAGCCGATGGAGACGTTCGAGGACGGCAACGAGCTGGCCGAGCAGATCGCCGAGGAGCGCCACGAGGTCCGCCGCATCCTGCGTGAGCTCACCGCGAAGGTCGGCGCGGCCTCCGCGCCGCTCGATCGCAATCTCCAGATCCTCGCGCGCCTCGACTCGATCCGCGCGCGCGCCGCCTTTAGCATCGCCTTCGAGATGCGCGAGGCGTTCTTCAACACCGAGGGGCGCCTGCGCCTCGTGCAGGCGAAGCACCCGATCCTCCTCTTCCAGGGGGTGAAGGCGGTCCCGCTCGACCTGCGGCTCGGGGACACCTTCCGCACGATCGCGATCAGCGGCCCGAACGCGGGCGGAAAGACGGTCGCAATCAAGGTCGTCGGCCTCCTCCAGCTCATGGCCCAGGCGGGGTTCCACGTCCCCGTGTTCGAGGGGACGGAGTTCCCCGTCGTCGAGAAGGTCTTCGCCGACATCGGGGACGACCAGTCGATCGAGCAGAGCCTCTCGACGTTCACCTCGCACATGACGCGGATCGCCCGCATCCTGAAGGAGACAGACGCGAAGTCGCTCGTGCTGCTGGACGAGTTGGGAACGGGGACCGACCCCGGCGAGGGAGGCCCCCTCGCCTGCGCCGTGCTCCTCGCGCTCCATGCGCGGGGCGGGAAGACGATCGCGACCTCGCACTTCGACGCGGTGAAGGCGCTCGCGAGCGGGACGCCGGGGATGGAGAACGCCTCCGTCCAGTTCGACCTCGAGCGGCTCGCGCCGACGTACGTGGTGCGGGTCGGCGTCCCGGGCCAGAGCCACGCCCTCGACATCGCCGCGCGCTGCGGCGTCGACGCGCAGGTCCTTGGCGAGGCGCGCTCGCGGATCGGCGAGAAGGCGCTCGACCTCGAGGCGATGATCCGCCGCCTGCAGGAGGGGCACGAGACGCTCGAGAAGCGGCTCGAGGAGGTCGCCGCGGCGAAGGACGAGGCGGACCGCAGCGCGAAGGACCACCGCGAGCGGCTCGCGAAGGTGAAGCAGCGGGAGAAGGACCTCGCGAAGGAGCTGTCGGGCAGGGTCGACGAGTTCCTGGCGCGATCGAAGGAGAAGATCGGCCAGGCGCTCGAGCAGGCGCGGCGCGCCACGGACTACAAGCAGGCGGCCTCCGCGGCGAACCGCGCGCTCGACGAAGCGGAGCGGGAGGCGCGCGAGCAGATCCTCCCGGCCCCCGAGCCGCGCAAGGTCCTCCACGCCGAGCAGGTGCAGGTGGGAGACGCGGTGCGGATGCGGTCGTTCGACCGCACAGGCGTCGTGCGGGCGATCCACACGAGGCGGAACCGCGTGACGATCGACGCGGGCGGGGTCGACTTCGAGGTGGACCTCTCCGACCTCGAGCCGATGGCCGCGCCGGCCGCCGCGCCCGCGAACCCGCGCTCCGAGCGGTCTGCGCCCGCGCGCGGGGCGGGAAAGACGATCGTGCCGAACCGGATCCAGCTCATCGGCATGCGGGTCGAGGAGGGGTTGAAGGTCCTCCAGAAGTACCTCGACGGAGCCTACCTCACGGGCGAGACGGAGTTCGTCGTCGTGCACGGGTACGGGTCGGGGCGCCTGCGCGACGGCACCGTGCAGTTCCTGGAGAAGCACGCGCTCGTCGCCTCGCTCCGCCCCGGCAAGCCCGCGGAGGGCGGGGGAGGCGTCACGGTGGTCACCCTGCGATAGGACCCGCAAGATGAAGGCATGGATCCTGGCGGCGGCGCTCCTCGCGCCCGCGATCGCGGCGGCGGAGGAGAAGATCGCCTGGGGCGACGACTACAAGAAGGGGCTCGAGCAGGCGCAGAAGGAGAAGAAGCCGCTGCTCCTCTACTTCTGGGCCTCCTGGGGCGAGGGGTGCAAGCAGCTCGACGAGGGGGCCTTCTCGGACGCGCGCGTGCTCGAGCAGGCGAAGCGGTACGTCTGCGTACGGATCGACGTCGACAAGGACGAGGAGACGACGAAGAAGTACGACGTCCACGTCACTCCCGACGTCCGCTTCACCCGCTCGAGCGGCGAGGAGATCGCAGCCATGGAGGATCCCGATCCGGAGGCCATGGCGGCGCAGATGAAGAAGGTCGCGGACGAGTACAAGGAGTAGGTGCGGCCCATCCCGGGCCGCCCCCCCCTGTCGCGTTCGTGTGCAAGTCTACGCGCGACGGGGGAGGCCGACCTCCGCGAGTACGCCGCCGCGACCGTCGACGAACTGCGCGTCCCCTTCGACTCCTACGTCCACGACCTCGCCGAGCTCGCCTTCCGCGAGTCGGAGCGAACGCGTGTCATCGCGCCGCCGTTCAGCGGCAAGCCGCTCGCCGCGTGGCTCCGAGAACTGCGGAGGAGAAGGGCGGGGATCCTCGCCACGTTGGCGGACGAACAGAGGACGATCTCTGCCCCCCTCGAGTAGACGCGACCGCAAGGGTCGATGCCTCCGCGCGGCGTGTCAGTAGAGCATCCTACTTGCAAAGCGGCGCGATCTTCGGATCGTCCGCGTAGGCCGTTCCCGGGGCCGCGACGACCTCGACTTCGCCGGATTCGAGGTTCACGCGCATCCCGATCTCACGCTCCCAGCGGTCGAAGATCAGTGCGACTCTGCGAGGGAGACCGTTCTCGTCCTTCGCCTGGTCGCGCCAGGCGGTTCGCCATTCGCCCTCACCCTCGAGAATGCCCTCGCCTTCGGACTCGCTCGGAAATTGCGGCGCAAGCCAGCCCTCTACGCAGGCCCTGGTCTTCGCGGCATCTGGCCCTTGCGCGCGCGCGCCCGTCCCCACCTGCCACGTCACTGCAAGAATCGGGTCGACCGGGTCCTTCCCCCACTCGGGCTCTTCGGACGTGCGGTATAGACACCCAATCTGGGTACCGTCCGGGCTGAAGGCCACCCAAGAGCCCAGGCCGTCCGCAGTCCAACAGGATTCCTCCTTGCCCGAGGCCACGTCCCAGAGCCGCACTGTGTGCTCAGACGATCCAGCGGCGAATCGTGTCCCGTCCGGACTGAATGCCACGGAACACACGCTGCCGGTGTTCCCGCGCAGGCGTCCGACCTCCCTCCCGGAGGCTGCATCCCAGATGTGCACTTCCTGATCAGATCCAGAGACACCGGCAATGTGAGTCCCGTCGGGATTGTACGTGAACGCGCCACAGTCACTGCTTCCCTCGAGACGGCCGACTTCTCTGCCCGAACTCGTGTCCACGATCCGCTCGTCTTCTAGGCTCTTCGGGACCCCATCCCGGAGGGCGTCCCTGAGTCGACGCGACACGCGTCCGGGCATCTCGTCGATGTGTCGGCCCGCTTGGTGCGCTGTGACCGCAGCTCGGGTTCCGTCCGGGCTGAACGCGCCAACCGAACAGAATGCCAGCACCGGCTTCGGGCGAAGATCCCAGAGACGCACGGCGCCGTCATCATCGCTGCTCACTGCGTAGTATCCGTCCAGGCTGAATGCCCATGATTTGATTGAGAAGCCTGCCTGGATCCATGACGACAACAGCTCGCCGGAGGTCGCGTCCCAGGACTGCACGGAATCCGCGTCGCCAGAGATGACCCGCTTTCCGTCTGGCGTAAACGCGACGGAGAATGCGAGGGTTGCAGATCCGGCTCGAGGGTCCTTGGAGAGCGTGACCTCCTTCCCTGACAAGACGTCCCAGACGTAGTCTTCTACGATGTCCCCAGACGCGAGCCTCCTCCCGTCCGGGCTGAAGGCTACGGCCGCGAGCGGGCCCTGATCTCCCTTGTGTCCCCGGAATCGGGCAACCTCAGCCCCCGAAGCCGCGCCCCAGACACGTACGGTCTGATCGTCTGACTCGAAATCGACCGACCCCGCGGCGACTTGAGACCCATCGGGACTGAAGGCCATCGTACCGTAGAGGCTACCATCGTGGACGTCGATGGTGGCGAGTTCCTTCCCCGACTTCGTCTCCCATAGCCTCACGGTGTGGTCGCCTGCGCCGGAGGCGATCGTAGCTCCGTCCGGACTGACGGCTACCGCCTTCACGGCACTCGTGTGTCCGAGGAGACGCCTGACCTCCTGCCTCGTGTTCGCGTTCCAGATGCGCACGGTGTCGTCCGACGACGCTGAGACGATCTGAGAGCCGTCCGGGCTGAAGGCTACCGAATTGACCTCGTCCACATGCCCACGAAGGCACCCGAGCTCCATCCCCGTCGTCGAGTCCCACAAGCGGATCGTATAGTCGTTTGAGCCAGAGGCGATGCGCGACCCGTTCGGGCTGAAGGCCAGGCAGTTGACCCGTCCGCGGTCAGGTGAATTTGGGCTGCACCACCGAAGTGTCGGCAGATCAGCGCGGTAATGCCAGCACGCGTTAGCTCTCCCTACGGTCGAGCCGAGACGCATCGCGGCGATGGAGTGCATAAGCGCGGACATCTTGTGACCCGCGACATCATCGGCATCGGCCCGGAGCACCTCTGCTTCGGCGAAGAATTTGCGCTTCTGATCTCTTTCCCGTGACTCGGCGGTCTGGGCAGCCGAGCGAGCCGTCTCGGCGACGCCGAGAGCCTCCTGCGTGCGATGCAGCGCCGCCTGCGTCCTCCCCTGCTCCGCGGTGAGGTCTCGCACGTGTCCGAAGTGGCTCACGATCGCGTAGAGGCCGAACGCGACGGCCACGCTGACCGCTGCAGCGCTGGGCACGACGACACGCCAGTGCCGCACTGCTCTGCGCCGGGCCCGCTCCGCCCAGGAAACCGGCCGCGCGACCACCGGCTCACCTCGCTGAAACCTAGCGAGGTCTTCGGCGAGCTCCTCCGCGGTTGCATAGCGCCTGCCCTGGTCCGCCTCCAGGCATTTGAGACAGATCGTTTCTAGGTCGCGGGGGAGGTTCGAGCGGAAACCACGCGGAAGGATGATTTCCTTGCCTGCTCGAATGTCGGCCAAGACCTCATGTCCGTCGTGCCCCGGGTGCGGCGGGACTCCGGTCAGCACGTGGTAGAGAATGCCGCCAAGCCCGTACACGTCGGTTCGAGCGTCGCACTGGTCGTGCTGCCCTCGGGCCTGTTCTGGGGCCATGAAGTTCGGCGAGCCGATCGCAGATCCGGTCACGCTCAAGCTCGCGTCGGAACTCATGTCCCTCGCAATGCCGAAATCGATGACCTGGGGCTCCCCGTCGGTTCTCATCAGCACGTTGGCGGGCTTGAGGTCGCGGTGGATGATCTGGTGGTCGTGCGCATAGTGGAGCGCCTTCGCCAGGCGAGTCACTAGCCCAGCCGCCTCCTCGAAGGTGAAGGTCCTCTCGGCGAGGAGGTGCGCCAAGTCCTTCCCCTCGATCAGCTCCATCGCGTAATAGAAGAGCGCGCCTTCCTGGCCGAGGTCGTACACAACGACGATGTTTGGGTGCTTCCCCATTCTCGAGACCGCCGCGGCCTCCCGCTGGAGGCGGGCGATCGATGTCGGGGAGGCATTCTCTCCCGCGATCAGGATCTTGACCGCGCAAGCTGTGCCGAGCTTCTGATGCCGCGCACGGTAGACGATGCCCATTCCACCTTGCGACATCTCTTCAAGAAGATCGTAGGGACCGAGTCTACGGGGGATGTTGGGACGCCAGGGGGGACCCGACGGCGGATCCTGCGTTCCGGGAGTCTTCGATGCCTCTGCATGTGGGGCCTCCGAGGAGGCGTCGTCGAGCAGCAATGGCTCGTTCAGTCCTTCCAGCGGAGCCGCCGTAGTCGGTCGGACCCGCATCGGCGGCACGTCTTCGGGGCGAGGTTCGGACATGGGGTCCTCAGCGGGATCGACGACCGTGACCACGCTACCACGGCGCGATCGCCTGGGTCAACGCGGCGACGCGACACAGGAGGGCTGTTCGGGGCATCGTCGAATTCGTCCTCCGCGAACGGGGGCACGCGCGCATCATCGCGCCGCCGTTCGGAGGATGTCCCGGCGCGGGGTGAGTCGCGGAGCTGCGAAGGTGGAGGGAGGGGATCCTGTGGGCGGTGGGGGAGGGCGTGAAGACGATGAAGGAGCCGGTGAGATCTGCTCGGAGGCAGTGGAGCAGAGGCGCCCAACTCTCTTGCCCGCCTATTTCCCGCGCTTGTCGAGCGCGGCACGAAGCGCATCCTCGACCTGCTTGCGGTACTGCCAAGTGGCTGGCGCGAATTCCAGCGCCGCGGACGGGGTGATGATCCCCTCGAACCCCTTCGATCGGCTCGTTCGCTGCGTCTCCCAGTCGATCGGCGGCGCGGTGATCGATGCGTTAGACTCTCGGTGATCTGACGATTAACAGCATTCTTCTGACGATTATCTGACGATTAGGTGCCCTGGGTGGAGACATAGCGGGTGGACCGCCCCTTCCCCGTCTGTCGATAGATTCTTGGTTTCCGTCGATAGATTGCCGATGGATTCCTCCGACACTGCCTCTGGCCGGAGGTCGATAGATCCCGTGGCCAGGTCGATGGAGAATCGATAGATCATGCCAAGCGTTCCTGAAGGGTGTAGCGCGTTGCGCGCCCCTTTCCCTTCTGCTTCAGCACCCCGAGCTGAACCAGGGCGTCCAGATCCCGATACGCGGTACTGTAGACGACTCCGAACTCCGTCAAGCACCAGCCGCTGGTCACGCTGCCGGCCTTCAAGACGTGGGCGAGGATGTTCTTCTGCCGGTCGTTGAGCTGCGCCTCGACCGCAGGGGTCACCAAGACCCGGCCCTCGGGGACCCGAATTCGCTCGACGTTGTCAGCGGGACCAGGAAACGTCACTTGAAAGTACCCTGTGTCGCTGCGAAGCACAGGCGCGTCCAGCCCATGGTTGAGCATCTGATCGTGCATGCGCCGGAAACCGCTGCCCCGTTCTTCAATCCGATGAAACGACGATAGGCACTGGGCCAGCACCGGATTTCGCGAGCAGGGACGGTACTTCCCTCGGCGGAGGTTCGCGAGGGTCAGAGGCGCAGGCGGCAGACCCGGGCTCAAGACATCCACGCGGTTCGAGAAGATCTGGAGCAGGATCTTCCGGCCGGCGTCTTCGTACTGCCGGTGCGCGACGGCATTGACGAGCGCCTCTCTCATGGCCTCGACAGGGTACTCGTCGAGACGCACCCGGTTCATCCCGACGATTCGCATCGGGTGACGGGTGTTGCGATCGACGAAGGCGAGCGCACGATCGACGGCAACGGGCATCGGCGCGCGGATGTCTTCGTGGTCGCTCGGGTCGCCATCTGGTTCTGTGCTGCGGTATGCGTCGGCGAGGATCCTGCAGTGCGGGAAGACCGCGGACGGGTCCTTCGCCAGCAGGACGATGCCGGCGGCGGTGGCGAAGTGCTCTCCCGAGGTGAGTTCGAACCAGACGAGGCCTCGGAGGGATGCCCCGGCCAGCAGGTCGGTCTCCGAGAGCGACTTGGCATCCCTGGCGTCGGCTCCGGCGATCAATCGACGAAGGACCTCATGGTCGAGGTCCTTCCATCGGAGCCGAGTGAGTAGTCCAGACTCAAACTTGGAAGTCGCCTCGATCGTCTGCTGCGCGACCTCGTCTTCGACGCTGGAAGGGGACAGGTGGAACTCCTCCTTCAAGACTTTCACCAGCGCCGCGCGGACTTCCTTCTGGAGATCGACGACGTCGCCGAACCTCTTGTACTTGAGGCCATCGGCCTGCAACTCCTTGAGGAGCGCCTCGGTTCCCTCCTCTCGCTTCACGTGGTGGTCGCCCTTGATGAAGGCCAGGATCGGCAGCTTCCTCCGCCTGGCGTGCTTGTACTCGGCGTGCGTCATCGAGAGGTCGCCGACTCGTGTCCCGTACTCGGCGCCCACAATGAGCACGGAGACCTGGCAGCCATCGAGCGCCTTGATGCAGCCTTCCGTGGCCCTCTCAGGCGACGCCGGCTCGTACTCGTAGAGCACCGGCTCGCAGTGCGCCGACAGGAAGACGTCCGTACTCAGCAGGTGCTGGACGATCACCCGCTCGTCTTGGAGTTCCTTCTGCACCGAGCTGACGAAGACTCGCAGCCTCGTGGTCATTGGGGCTCCTCCGCCCGCGCAAGCAGGTCGGCGAAATCGTAGTTCACGCTCGTTGCGCCGAGGTCAGGCTCGCGCCGGAAGGGCCGGCGCGGGTATCGGACCCGGTGCGTGTCGTTGTCCAGGAACTCCACCAGCAGGAACTCGACCATGGAGGAGTCTTTGAAGATGCTCAACGCCTCGGGATGCACTTGTGCCACCACTGGTGACATTTTTGACGGACCGAGGACGGCCCGTTCGAACGCCGCGGCCCGGAGCTGGCGCTCCAATTCACGCTTGCCCCATCGCTCGCGAATGGCCAGGCGCACGTAGAACTCGCGTTCTTCTGGACGCTTGGATTGCCCCAGAATGATGAGGTGGTGCGCCCACGGCAATTGTCGCACCAGTGGTGCGACTTTCTCGTTCCCCTTGTAGGCGAGGTCTTCGAGCTTGCTCATCCGACTGCCATGATGCGAGGGTGCGGTCCTGAAGGCCGTGGACGGTGATCTTACAGAGCCCTCCGCTGCCCCACCTATGAAAAGGCGCGGCTCGCACTCTCCACGTGGACATCGGGGGCGGCTTGACGGCGCGTAACGCGCCCCATAGCCTGCGCGGCATGACTCCAGGCATGGGCGAAAGGGGCTGGGATGCGGCCCTCGCCCTCGGCGAGAAGGACGTCTGGACTCGGACGAGTACAAGGAGTGAACCGGAATGAGGAGGGGCGGGCCACCGGCCCGCCCCTACATGGCCAACCTGCGTTCGGTTACTTGAACTCGATGGTGACCTGCTGCGTGGGGTTGATCTTGAACCCCTTCACGTCCTTCAGCATGGCCTTCATCTCTTCCATCGTCTTCGGGTTCGCCTTCGACACCTCCTTGAACTTGTCCATGTTCTCGAGGAGCTGGCCGAAGTCCATCTCGAGGAGTGTCACCCTCGGGCCGTCGACGTAAGTCGAGTTCGTCTTCACGATCGTCCCCTGCGCCTCGACGATGATGGACACGCGCATGTCCTTGAAGATCATCTTCGCCTGCTCCATCTTCTGGGCGTCTTCCTGGGGGTTCTCCGGAGGAGGAGGAGGCTCGCTCGGGTCGGGCGGCTTCGCCGGCTCCTCCTTCGGCTTCATCTCGGGGAAGACGACCGTGAGGGTAGACGAGGCGCCCCCCTTCGCGAACTGGAACTTGATCGGGTCCTTCTTCTTCTCGTCGCCCCCACCGCCGCCCTCGCCCTGCGGGCTCGACGGGCTCTCGTTCAGCACCAGCTTGGTGACGTCGGTGAACGCGTAGATCGCCTTGCTCCCGACGTGGCCGTTCGCGTCGACCTTCTCGTACGACACGAACGTGACCCCCTCGCCCATCTTCGCGGCGTTCGCCTTCGCCTCGTCCTCGGAGAACGGGTCCTTCGGCTTCGGCGCCTCCTTCCCGGGCTCAGGCTCGCCGCCCATGCCCTTCTGCATCTCCTGGAGCTGGGCGAACATTTCCTGGGTCATCGTCGTGGTCTTCTCGATCGTCCCGCTGCCGTCCGGCTTCAGCTTGATGACGGTCGCGTCCTGGATGCACGCGGGAAGCAGGGCAGCGCCGGCGATTGCCAGCGCAAGGAGGCGCATTCGCATCGGGGTTCTCCGAAAGAAACCAATCCAATGGATAGACGCGGGCGGCCACAAGGGCCGCCCCTACACTGCGTGGTAACGTTAGGCGAAGGGATTCGGCTGCGTGCCTTTGCGGAGGTTTTTCGAGAGGAGGACGACGTTCCCCTTGTCGCTGTACAGGACCCGGTCCATGAGATTCTTCACCATGGTGATCCCGAAACCGCCGGGGCGCTTCCCCTCTCGCTTCCGATTGAACATCGCGTCGAGCGGGTTCAGCGATCCGTCGACGCCGCGCGTGTCGAATCCCTCCCCCTCGTCGGCGACCTTCAGGACGAACTCCCCCTCGAAGATCCCGTACGAGACGCGGATCTTCCGCGACTGGTCCCCCTGGTTCCCCCACTCCATCGCGTTCTCGCAGATCTCCCGGACCGCGTAGAGGAGGTCCTGCCGCTCCTGCTCCTCGAGCGTCAGCGCCGCGGCCTCCTCGATCTTCTTCATGAGCAGGTCGAGCGACCGCCCGTGGCTGCGGGCCGTCAGCTCCACCCACCCCTCGAGGTTCTGGTAGCTCTCCAGGTCGTCGCCGGGCTTTTCGTCCGCCATCGTCTCTACGTACCCCCGAACGCCTTCACCGCCTCCGCCTCGGAGGCGTGCACCTCGAACAGCGGATAGACCTCCGCGAGGCCGAGCGCCCGCCGCACGACCTCCGAGGGCGCCGCGAGTTTCACCTGCCGCTCCCCCGTCAGGCGCACGAGCGCGCCGATCCCGGCGCTCGCGAGGTACTCCACCCCTCCAAGCGACAGCACCATCCTCTGCCGCGTCTCGAGCGGCGGGTCGGCAATCAGCTTGTAGAGCGTCTCCGCCACCGCCTGCGTGATCCGCCCCCTGAGCCGGATCACCGCGACCGTCCCGTCGTCCTCGTACGCGATCTCGTTCGATACGGTCTTTTCCATGCCTTCCCCGCTACTTCTCCCGCTTCGGGTCGTCCTTGCCCTTCTTCTTGTCGTCCTCGCCATTGCCGAACAGGAACGGCAGCGGCTGGAGCGACATGTCGGGCTCCTGAAAGGTCCCCTCCGCCTTGATGGCGTAGAGGTTCTTCGTGATCGGATCGAAGATGCTGAAGAGCGGGTCGAGAGGCCCCATCCCCACGCTCTTCATGTGCGTGTTGAGGCGCAGGTTGAGCGTCCCGTCGAACCCGACCGTCCCGTCGCCGACCAGCTTCACATTGTTGCTCTCGAAGTCGAGTTTCGTCACGTGGAACCTGCCGTCCGCGATCGTCGATTTCACCATCCCCGTCTCGAACTTCCCCTTCCGATCGTCCTTCAGCGAGAGGACGGAGACCATGCGATAGAAGAGCGGCACCTCCCACAGCTCGCCGTCCTGGATGTCGAGGTCGAGCGTCCCCGTCCACGTCTGGCGGTCGGTCGACTTCCCCACGACGACCGCGTGCGCGTCCATCGTCCCCGTGACCTCCTTGTCCGACACGAACGTGTCGCGCGCGAAGGTCGACAGGTCGAGGTCGTCGAGCGTGAGGTCCGCCTCGAACCGCGAGTTCGGCAGGTCGAACTTCACGTTCCCCCCGAGCCGCCCGCCGTAGGCGTCCCCGCCGATCCCCTGGAAAAGGAGGCGATCCTGGTCGTAGACGAACTGCCCGTGGACCTTCGTCAGGAGCTTCCCGCCCACCCGCACGCGCCCGATGTCGGCCGATCCGCGCGCGACGTGACGCTTGGCGTCGACCTCGCCCGAGAGCGCGATGCGACCCTCCAGCTTCGTGAGCGGCGTGCCGAGGTCAAGGTCGACCTCGTTCAGCCGCACCTCCGCGCTGTAGAGCGTGCGGCGCTTCCCGCCCGTGTCGTCCTTCTGCTCGAAGCGCCCCTTCAGGTTCAGGCTTCCGCGGGCCTTCGATTCCGTCAGGAGGTTTCGCGCGCTCTCGGGGAGGGCCACGAGGACGTCCTGCGCGATCGGGAGGTCGGAGACGCTCACGTTCACGTCGAACGGCGGGTCGTCCCCGCAGCCGACGGTCCCGTCGAGCAGCACGTTCGCGTCGCCGCGCCGGCCCGAGAGGTGGTCGATCCGCGTCCCGGTCTCGTCGTAGGTGATCTGCCCCGTGATCCCCTCGATCCGAAGCGGGATCTTCACGTACGTCGCCGTGCACCCCTTCAGCTTCGCCCAGAGGCTCTGCCGCACGTCCTTGTTCCGCCCGCCGACCGCGCGCCCCTCCCAGGTGAGGTCGACCTTCCCCTCCGGGTGGAACATCTCCCAGACCTCGCGATTCTCCGGCGTCAGCGCCGCCTTCAAGTCCGCGTCGAGCGCGATGTCGGTCCCCTCGACCTTCAGCTCGAAGGCGCCGTCGCCGCCGATGTCCCGCACCTCCCCGCGCACGCGCGTCTGCGCCCCCACGTGCCGCCCGTCGATCCCGCGGATCTCGACCTTCTGCGCCGCGCTGTCGTAGACGACCTCGCCGTGCAGGTCGGTCAGCTCGTAGGGGAACCCGTCGTAAAGGACCCGCACGCCGTTCAGGCCGATCGCGACGCGCTGCGCCAGCTCCTTCCCCGACCCCTTCTCGCGGTCGCCACTCCAGTCGAGGTTCACCTCGCCGTCGGGCGCGAGCCGGTCCCAGATCTTCTGCGCGTCCTTGCCGAGCGCATCGTGGAGCTGCTTGTCGAGGTGGATCTTGCTCCCCTCGATCCGCATCGCGATCTGCGAGTCGCCCGAGATGTCGGTGATCGTCCCCTTCACCGTGACGGTCGTGAGGCCGTTCTGCCCGGTGACCCCCTTCACGTCGATCCGCGGGCCGTCGAGCTCGATCTCACCTGCGACCCCCGTGATCGGATAGGGGAAGTGCGCGTAGGTGAACGCCGCGTCCTTGCAGCGGATCCAGACGTGGTTGCGAATCGTCTCGGTCTTGCCGAACGGGCGGTCGATCTCGGCCCGGGCGTCCGCCTTCCCGCTCGGCTTGAAGAGGTCGTACGTCTTCTGGTCGTCGGGGTGGAGGGCCTTCTTCAGGCGGTGGTCGAGGAGGAGGTTCGTCATGTCGATGACGAGGTGGAACCCCGCGTCCGCGTCGTACCCGTCGGTGTAGCCGTCCACGCGCAGGTCGGTCGGCCCGCTCTTGCACTTCATCCCCATGATGAGGGCGCCCTTCGCGCGGAACTCCAGGTGCCCCTCGGCATCCTCGACGTCGAGCGGGAAGGCCTTCGCGGTCACGTTGATCCCGTGCGGGTCGACGATCACGACCCAGTCGTCCGCGGGCTGCTGGCTCGGGTCGTGGACGATCCGCACCTTGAGGTCGACGGGCCCCTCGGGCTTGTAGTTGTTCCACGACCCGCGGATGGGGTGCTCCGGCGTGTTGGCGAGGAGTGCGGCGACCTGCGGGCCGAGGACGATCGGGTCTCCCGCGGGACTCGACAGCACGAGCGACCAGGCTTTGCGCGCGTAGTCAACCTCGCCGGTCACCTCGAAGCGGCCCACCCCGACGAGAAGGAGGCTCCCCTCCAGAAGCGCGAGGCTCCCCTTGAACGGGCGGAGCGTCACGTTGACGTCGCGCACCTCCTGGATATGGTCCTTCTCGAACACGCTGTCGCTCTGCACGCGGAAGAGCCCGTTCCGCACCACGTACGCGGGCGTCGGCTGGGCCTCGCCCGTCGGCATCCCGCCGCCTCCGCCGAAGTTCTGGAAGAGCGAGGCAAGCTCGTACTCCCCCTGGCGGTTCGGGATCATGTTGAGCTCGGGGGAATCGAGGGTCACCTCGACGGGGGAGAAGCGCCCGCGCAGGAGGCCCGCGGGATCGAGCCTGATGGCGACCTCCTGGATCTGGAAGACGGCCATCGCTCCGGGCATCTGCGCCGAGGTGAGGCGCAGCCGCGACACCGCGAGGCCGTTGAAGAAGACGGGCCGCAGCCGGTGGATGACGATCTGGCGACCGACGATGCGGCGGAGGACGGCCTCGACGTAGTTCTTGTCGCAGAGGACCTTGGTGAGGAGGAAGGCGTCCCCCGCGCCGAAGGCGAGGAGGGTGAGGAGGATGCCGAAGACGGCGAAGAGGCGACGTGGCATCCGGGACATTATGAATGTTCAATTCTCAATGCGCAATGCGCATGTAAGTCTCAAGCTTGAATTCGCAACCGGCCCGTTGCGTATTGCACATTGAGACTTACATGCGCATTGCATATTGACGATTGCACATTCCGCGTCCGCTCCCCAGTCAGTAGAATGCCGCCATCGGAGCGACCCATGCCCTTCGTTTTTGTCTCGCTCGACGAAACCCGGACGCGGCGGCTGGGGCTGCCCGAGGGACGCGGGGTGCCGATCCGCCTCGACGAGGGCGGCGAGGTGAAGGGGGCGATCGACCTCCCGCGGATCGTGCGCGACATCGAGGCGTACCGCGCGGAGAACCCCGAAGACGACGACTACGACTCCTTCCTCGCCGCCTTCTACCACCACCAGGCGACGACGCTGGCGAACGCGGGGCACGTCGTGCAGGCGTACTCGCTGTTCGAGCGCTCGATCGCGCTCGTGCCGGGCTCGCCGCAGGTCCTCTCCGACCTCGCGCGGGCGGCCTTCGACCTGGGGAGATACGAGGAGGCGCGCCTGCGGTACGAGGCGCTCATCGAGCAGCCGAAGGCCTCGCAGGAGATCTTCGACGGCCTCGCGCGGACGCTGTCCTGCCTCGGCGACCACGAGAGCGCGGTCGCGGTCGCGCGGCGGGGCGTGGAGCGGTTCCCGAAAGACTGGGCCGCGATGAACACGCTCACCACCGTCCTCTACCACTCGGGCGACCTCGCGGGGGTCGACCGAGCGCTCTTCGACCAGCTCGACCGGGACCCCGACGACCCGCTGACCCTCGAGAAGCTCGGCGTCCTCTTCCGCCAGACGGGCAGGTATCCCGAGGCGAAGATCGCGATCAATCGCGCGAGGCGGCTCTCCCCCGACAACGCGCGCCTGGTCTTCCAGGCGGGGATGGTCGACTTCCTCATCGGCGATCATGCGGGGGCGGAGAGGGAGTTCGAGGCAGCGCTCCTCCTCGATCCGAAACACGTCGACACGCTGGTGCACTTCGGGCTGCTGGCCTACGCGAGGAATCGCCCCGACCGCGGGAGGGAGCTGCTCGAGCGGGCCGAGAAGGTGGCGCCGTCGGACTACCGCGGGCCGCTCCACCTCGGCCTGATGGCGATGCGGACGGAGGAAAAGGAGCGGGCGCGAGGGTGCCTGGGGCGTGCCCTCGCGCTGCACCCGTTCGACCGCGCGAGCGTGCGGCGGATTCTCTACGTGGCGAAGGACGAGGGGTGGGCGGAGTTGGCCACGGAGGCGGAGAGGCAGCTCGGTGCACTGCCGGAGGATGGAAGCGATGCCGACGTATGAGGAGCTGACGAAGGAGCTGTTCGAGGGACCGCGCGACGCGGGGCGGTCGTTCGCGCGACAACAGGCGGTCTCGCAGCTCCTGAAGCTGAACGACCCGCGGGCGCGGGAGAGCCTGCTCACGCTCCTGCGGGACCCCGACCGGGCGCTCAGGGTGCAGGCGATCGAGAGCCTCAAGCCGTACAAGGACGGGAAGGTGATCTTCGCGGTGACGCAGGGGCTCAAGGACCGCGACGCGGAGGTGCGTCGGGTCGCGGGGAAGTGGCTGGGGGAGATGGGGGACGAGTCGGTCGTCCACGACCTCGAGGAGGCGGCCGACGACGAGAGCTGGTTCGTGCAGCACGAGTGCAAGTCGGCCATCGAGCGGATCCGTGCGAGGGTTCGCGACGCGAAGGCGATCCTGCAGGCGATTCCGATCGAGATGCCTGCCCCTCCGCCCGCTCCCGCGGCCGCGCCCGCTCCCGTGCCCGTCGTCGTGGCGAAGCCTGCGCCCTCAACGCCTGCGCCGCTGGTGAAAGGCAAGCCCACCGACGACGACATCCTCCGCCACGTCGCCTCGCGCCTCTGCGCCGCTGCGAAGCGGACGAAGCAGGGGGCATCGTTTTCGGTGCAGATCGACGAGAAGCGGAGGCAGACGGTGCAGGTGCTCTTCCAGAAGTCTGGGAAACCGCCTCGCGACTACGTGGTCTTCTTCACGGAGTGCGGCCCGGCGCAGCCGGAGCGGTTCGGGGATGCGCTGAAGAAGAACTTCCGGATGCACTTCGGGTCGATCGCGATCCAGGACCGGGAAGGGACGCCGTACTTCGTCCTCTTCGACACGATCCCTCGCAACGCGATCACGCCCGAGCTGGCGGCGGAGATCGCGCGCAAGGTCGCGCGCCACGGCGACGACTTCGAGCTTGTCCTCGGCGCCGTCGACAAGCACTGAGCGTCTCTGCTGAGTCGCCATTCCCGATAGCTGTCGGAGGCCAGAGTCGCCTTTCGCCTCAGATCGCACCCTGATGAAAACCCTCGGTCCAGACGCAACCCCCTCTTCCGCGGCGCCTTCCGTGAATGCCGCCTGACTGGCACACTGCGTGCTGCACTCTCCTGTTGTCTCGTTGCATTGGGAGGCCCCCATGAGTGCTTCACGCGAGCTCGTTCAGATCTTCGTACCCGAAGGGAACCGTGCCGAGCAGACGATGCCGGTCGACCTCCACGACCGCTGGGTGATCCGCCTGCTTGCCCTCTGTGGCGAGCTCTTTGGCGGGGCGACCTGCTACGGCCGTGGCGTGGGAGTATGGGAGGGCGGACGCGGCCTCTGCTGGGACCGGGTCACGGTCATCGAAGCGTGGTACGACCCATCGATGGTCGACTTGGTCGCACGGGCGAACCGGCTGAGGCGACATCTCAAGGCGATGGGCAGGGCATTGCGACAGGATGCCGTCGCAGCTATGATGGGGGGACGTTTCCATTTGTGGGGGACGAAATGACCATGAAGCGACGCAAAGACCTGGGCGAGCTATTGGACGAAGGCTTCCGAAGGGATGGCTGGGAGGTGATCCACGTGGAGCCTGCGCCCCTCGGTCGCCCGCGCAAGCGCCGCGCGAAGGCCACCTCGCACAACGGCAAGACGCGCGGCGGCCGAGCCAAGCGCTGAAGCGCGCCTGGCGCTCGGACCGAGAGGGAACGGCGTGAGGCGTCGGATCGCAGCCGTCATCGTGCTCCTCGTGGCACTCGTGGGGGTCCTCCTCATGAGGGGCCTTCCACGCCGGTCTCGTTTGCACCCGCCCGCTTCGACATCCTCGTCCGCCGCCACGCTCCCGAAGCTCTCCGCGACCCCCGCGACCGCGTCGACCGAGGTCGCGCCATCTCCGCCACCCGTCGCGTCACCCGCCCCACCGGTCGAGGAGGTCGACCCGCTCGCCACGGCGCGCATCGTCGGGAGCGTCACGACGCCGGACGGGAAGCCCGCCTCCGCGCTGGTCGCGCTCCTCGAGCAGCCTGTCCGCGGGAGGCCGCACCACCGCCTCGCGAAGGCTGAGGACGGGACCTACGAGTTCCGTGTGAGGCCGTGGTCATGTGCCCTGCGCGCGGAGTCGGAGCTCTCGCGGGTAGCATTGCGGCGGGTGGAGGAACCGGCAGATTGCAGGCCGGTGCTTTCAACACGATGAACACCTTCGGAGCGACGGGGAAGTGGACCTGGACCCCCAGTCGCTCGCCTTGGCCATGGAACTTTAGGGCGTGGTGGAAGTACAATTGGAAGGATACCGCATTCTGCCGTACGACGGATGGTGCTGGAAATCCCCAGGGTTCGCGGCTCGCCAACTACTGGAGTTACCTCGGGACGGGCCCGACTCCCTTCACGGCGACCTTCACATCGGCGGCTGCTGGTGCTGGTGTCGCTCCCGCCGAGCCGAAGTAGGAGCGGGCTCCACTCGGGATACCGACCCGTGAAGGACATGCGCGGTCTTCGCAGGTGGCTGCCCACGTTCGACGTGCCGCCTATTGATATCTCTGTGGCGATAATCTTCCTGGTAGCCGTTCGTGCGGGTGCGCGGGGGGGAGTCCTCGGGGGATTGGTGGGCGTGCTTGTAGGCGGGGGAACAGCCATAGCCTTTCGTGGTGTACTGATTGCGCTGGTCGAGTGGCTGCTCCGACGGCTGCGCATCGACAATGAGTCCGAGGATGAGTCGTCACGACATCGAATGGCCGATCTCATTGTGTCTTCCGCGTTTTGGATAGTCGCGATCATGTGGTTCGTCGCATGCACCTCATGCGCGTTCCTCCTTGCCGACCTCCTGAGTCAAGCACCGCCTCTCCCGCGCTACGCACCTCGGTAGCGGTGGTTCAGCGAGAACCGGAAAACAGTTCATGTGTTCACCCGAAATCCGGCTGGGGCGAGAGAGGCGGGCGGGGTTCCTCGTCGGCACTCCCGTAGCGTAACCGTTCGGCGGACCACACCTACCCCCGGGGCGGTCCGGCAGGGCATGATCCTGGTGGCGAACGCCACACAGGAGGTGCAACATGCCGACGGTCAGCTCGAACGGGACGCTTCCTCGTACGCCGCGTGAGTGGCAGGCGGTGTTCCGAGACTGGGAGGCGAGCGGCCTGACCCAGGTACGGTTCTGTGCGCGGCGCGGGATTTCGATCCATGTCTTCCGCGCGGAGAGATACGGGAAACACAGGCAGCGGACGATGTCGGAGGCTGGGCGGAGTCGCCCCGCGACGGTCGTCCCCGTGAGGGTCGTCGCCAGGCGGAAGGGATCCGCCCTGGCCCTGCTGAGCCCCACGTCCGCCGTCATCGAGCTGGTCCTCGTCGGCGGGCGGGTGCTGCCATTTTACTCGCCTATTCCCACGAAGTCGGGAGTACAGCAGCCGAGCCCCGAAGGGGCGCCTCAAGAAAGCCAGGGGCGCAGCCCCTGGAACCAGGGTCAAGAGGGATGTCGGAGCCCTGAAAGGGCGACCCA
>ORJL011344022.1_pt1 | contig 22055 bp, 18 predicted proteins | sample 1779941 | NCBI WGS metagenome assembly ORJL01 (sample SAMEA104232317, study PRJEB22302) | groundwater metagenome | biome: forest; feature: aquifer; material: groundwater | place: USA | collected 2011-08-07 | depth 5.8 m
CCCGCAGGGCGGATCATTCATGAAGGCCCGCGGGCCTTCATGAATAATCCGGGCTAGGCCCTTGGGCACGGTCTGGAAGCGTATCCGACCCTGGTCGTCGCCCCACGCGCAGCGCGCCCGAGGGAAGGCGCTCGACGCGCTGTGCCGTCCCCTGGAGTGCCGGTGCTCTCCGCGGCTGTCATTTTGGCTCGAGCCGCGAGCGGAGGCGCTCGCAGAGCGCGTCGAAATCCTTGTCCGCGTCACCGTACAGGAACCCGAGGGCGAGGACCGCGCCCTCGTGGAAGACGAAGTGCCTCCTCTCGCCCCTCCACGGAGCGGTCCTTTTCGCCTTGGCCTCCAGCGCCGCGAGGGCATCGAGGTCATAGAAGTAGAGGACGAGGAAGACGACCCCATCATTCGAGTGCTCTTGAGGCCCTTGGAGCCACCACGTGCAGAGCTCCGCTACCTGGGTGGACTTCAGATCCTGGACTCCGAGGAATTGAGAGAGCCCCACCTCAACTTCGGCGTGCGCGAGCCTGACCGTCGTTGGTACCCGGAACGTCCATCCCTCCGGCAGATCCTCCTTCCGTATCAGGTCCTCGTTCAACTTCGGGGGCGGCGCCTCGGGGGCGGGAGCCACGCGGACCGTCCCCGACGGGTCGCGCGTCGCCGCGAAGCCGCACGTGGAGGCCGCGGCGGAAAGGGCGTCCATCCACGGCACGTCCACGAGCCTCGCCGTGAACCTCCCCTTGACGGCGGGGTCGAGCTCGATCCTGGCACCGCCGGCCGAGCCGAACGCCTTGAGCGACTCGCGCAGGTCCGCCGCTTCGGCGTCGAGCGTCACGCGCGGGGCGGAGGCGTCGCCGGTCAACACGGGAGTGGCTTCGATCCGGGGGAGCCAGGACCTCGGGGCGATGCGGACGATGCCCGCCGGCCCCTCCGAGAAGCCGGCGTCGCTCAGTCCGAGCGCGCCCTTGAGCTCGGACTTCCACTCGTCGTTTCCGGTCTGGACAGCGACTCCCCTCACCTCGGGCGAGAGGACGTAGTTCAGGCAGGCGTGCCGGGCGACCGCGTCTGCCCCGCCCCGGACATCGCTCGAGCTGTCGGGGTACTTCACCTTCGACTGCGGCTTTCCGTCGGACAGTTCCCACCCCATGCCTCCCCAGTTCATGAGGCATCCGCCGCTCATCGGCAGGCGGAGTTCCTTCACCTGCTCCCTCCGGCACCCGAACCCCACGCGCATGCGCAGGCAAGCCGGGACCTCGACCTCCATCGCATCGACGGACAGTGAGCGCACGTACTCGGAGGAGAGGATGGACACCTGTCCCTGTCGCTGGGTCCTCGATAGTTCCTCCATCAGCCGCTCGGGTGTGGCCCCAGGCAACCACTGCACGTCCCGGTCCGCCAGGCGGCCGAGGACCATGGCAGTGAGACCCAGCTTGAGCACATCACTCCTGTTCGATCCTGCGATGCCCTGGGCGATCCTGCGGGCGGGCTCCAGCTCGACCCGCGCAAGCCCTGCGAGCTGTCCGCGGAGGGATTCCTCCGCGGAACCATAGAGGCCGAGCTTCCGGCACAGGCATTGCCAGATTGCGCTCCGGTCGAGCCGTCCAGTCGCCTCGGCAGTGTTGGCGGAGCATGCGACGACGAGGGAGCCTATGACCTCCACCTGCGCGTGCGAGCTCGTCTCCGACACAGGAATCGACCCGGCGAAGGCGACGCGAGCCGGGCGGCTCGGGATCTCTACTGCGAAGGCGAAGATGTCGCCGGGACCGATCCGCCAGATGCAGGCGCGCTTCACGCCCCGAGGCGCTCGGCGCACGCCGGCCCTGAGGAAGGTCTCCTCGGTGGGCGAGGGGCCGTTGGGTGTGCGCGGGTCTCCGAGCGCCCAGCGGCTCACGATCGCGCAGCCGACGGGGAGGTCCTTCTCCTCGATCGACACCGACTCGAACGATGGCAGGGGGTAGGGAGGCCGCTCCCCGATCTTCACGGCGACACCGTCGACCAATTGCTCGAAGGTCGCGCCCCCGGGTCCGGCCTCCCCCCACCCGACGGCGACCACCGCGCGTCGGGCGTCGCAGAACGTCCAGTGCGCGTCGATGTCGCCGCCGAACGTGAGGGCCCCCTCGAGGTCGTGGGAGGGGATGGGGACCGAGGTGGTGAATGCCAGGAATCCCAACGGGCCGTCCTTCAGCACGACCGCGTAGGCCCGGGTGATGTGGAGCGCCCCGAGTCCCCCCACGCCAAGGTCCGTGAAGGCGGCGACCTCCCTTCGGACGTCCAGGTCGTTCTGCGCGAGGAACGGGCCCGGGGGGAGCCCCGTCCCGGGTGCGTCGAACTCGAGCAGGCCGGGCAGGTCCTCCTCCTCGAAGGAGAGCTTGTCGAGCCAGTCAGGTGTCGACTGCGGTGTGGCAGGACCCGTGGAGCGGTTCCTTCGCCACGACTCCTCGACGCCGAGCAGGGCGAGGACGCCCAGCAGGGCAATCCACGCCAATCGGCTTCGCCGCCGCCGCGCGCCGGAGGGCGGTCCTTCGGTTCGCGTGACCCGGGACACGTCCTCCTTCACCTCGCTCGCGTGCTGGTAGCGCCGCTCGGGCTCTCTCGCGAGGGCCTTGATCACGACCTGGTCGAGCCGCACGTCCACGTCGACCTTCTTGGAAGGAGGCGAGAACGCGCCGAGCGGCAGCTCGCCCGTGAGCATCTCGTAGAACACCACGCCCATCGAGTAAATGTCCGCGCGGTGGTCCACGCGCTCTGGCGTCTCCATCTGCTCGGGCGCCATGTAGCTCGGCGTGCCGAGGACGTACCCGGTGCGCGTGATCGGGCTCAGGCGCGTCGCCTCGCCGCCGACGATCTTCGCGAGGCCGAAGTCGGCGATCTTCACCCGCCCCTTCTTGTCGAGGAGGATGTTCTCCGGCTTGATGTCGCGGTGGACGATCCCCTCCTCGTGCGCGTACTGGAGCGCGTCGCAGAGCTGCGGGATGATCGCCATGGCCTGCTCGGGGGAAAGCTTCGTCCCTCCCAGCGCCCCGCGGAGGCTCATGCCCTCGACGTACTCCATGACCAGGTAGGAGACGTCTCCCGCGATGCCGAAATCATGGACGCCGACGATGTTCGCATGCGAGAGCGCGGCGAGCGCCTTCGCCTCGCGGCGGAAGCGCTCCACGAACTGCGGGTCCTGCGCCAGCCGTCGCGGCAGGACCTTGAGCGCGACGAAGCGGTCGAGGTGAGGCTGCCTCGCCTTGTAGACCACGCCCATGCCCCCCGCGCCGAGGACCTCGACGATCTCCAGCCCCTGGAACGACTGCCCCGGCGCGAGCGGAGGCGGCCAGTCCTCGGCCTCGCTCCCCGACCCCACCGCGGCCTGCGCCAGGCACCGCGGGCAGACGCCCTGGAAGCGGTCGTTCACCTCGCTCTCGGCGAAGGTCCCTCCGCATCGGCTGCACGTGATCGGCATCTCGGTCCTCTCTGCGCCTCCGCCCATGGAAGCAGGATCCGCCGGCGGGAGTTTCACGGAATCAGAGCCATCGGAAGAGATCGCGCACCTCGTCTCCCGCGTCCTGCCCGTCGGCGAGGCCGGCGCGGGCCTCCTCGCGGATCAACTCACGGTAGCGCCCCTTCGCCCTGTGCAGGAGGTTCTTCACGTCCGTGACGCCCGTCCCAAGGCTCCGCGCGGTCTCCTCGTAGGCAGGCGCATCCCCGGGCGAGAGGTGCGCCTTCACCGCCTCGAAGCGCTCCTTCGGCAGTTCCTCCGCCAGCGCCACGAGCGCGCGCTCCAGCACGGTGAGCGCCCACTCGCGATGGAAGGCCGCCTCTGGGCCCCCCTTCGCCGGTCGGTAGAGGCTCTCGGCATCGACGAAGTCGAGCGGGAGGGGGGCCTTCCCTCCGCCGCGCTTCCTCGCGCGTCCCGCCTCGGCCTCGTTGACGAGGAAGTGCCGCAGCGCGGCGAGGAGGAACGAGCGGAACCTCCCCTTCTCCTGCGAGACGCCCTTGAGGAAGTTCCGTCGCAGCGCCTCCGCGAAGAACCCCTGCGTCAGGTCCTTCGCGTCCTCGACGTCCGCTCCCCAGCGGCGGACGTAGAAGTAGGCCGGCTTCCAGTAGGCGCGGAGGAGGCGGTCGAGCGCCTCGCGGGCGCCCCGCCTCGCACGGAGGACGAGCGTCCACTGCGTGGGCTCGAAGGCGCGATGGGCGCCGCCCATCTCGGTCTCGGGCATGCGTACCTCTCCGGCCGATGGCGGTCGGGACGGCGATTCTACAGGCGGCGTGAGGCCATCGCAATCGCCGAACCGCCGCGGGGCGGGCGATCGAGCCAGCGGGGCTGAGGCGTGGAACTCCCGTTCCGCGCGGTCACGCCGTTGACGCGAATGGAGCGGCGAGAGTACGATTCGAGCGTGGATCAGATCCGTTCCATCGAGATCACGGGGTTCCGCGGGATCCGACGAGGTCTCATCGAGTCCCTCGCCGACGTCAACATCCTGGTCGGACAGAACAATTCCGGGAAGACGACGGTTGGGGAGGCCATCGCCCGCGCCGCGTGCTGCGCCGCGGGCTCGAGGATCGATCCGCTCGGGCGCGATCGAATCGCCCCGTGGACCATTCCGAGGCACGAGGGGGCCTCGGACTCGGGATTGGCCTTGTGGTATCGGAGCGACGGGTCCCAGGAGATGAGAGTCCGAGTCGACGACGGCAAGGGGACCAATTTTGGCTTCAGCGCGCAGCCCGTCGTTGGTGCCAATCCGACGATCGGCGGTGGCGTCGTCAGCAGCACATCGCTCAGGGAGTTCGCGGCGGGCGTCACGCTCTTCTCTGCGGCCGACGCGAACGAGGAGATGATCGAGAGAGGGGTCTGGAGGAGGCTGCTTAGCACCCGCTCGGACAAGGCCCTCGCCGAATCCCTGCGCACTATGTTCGACATGCCGAATCTGGAGCGGCTCGAGTTCCCCTTCGATGCCAAGCTGACCCTGGTCTTCCCCGATCACGTCCTGTCCCTGGACTCGCAGGGTGAAGGCACCCGCGCGGCGGTCCGTTTCCTGCTCGTTCTGTCCTCCCTCCGCAACACCCTGCTCATGTTCGAGCACCCCGAGAGTCATCAGCACCCCGGGTCGCTGGAGCGATTCGCGGAGGCTGTCTGCCGGCAGGCCAGGGACCAGGAGGTCCAGCTTCTGCTTACCACTCACAGCGCGGACTGCGTGCGGGCCTTCTTCAAGGGTGCGGGGAGCGCGCACAGCGAGGCGGCGCTCTTCCACCTGTCGCTCCGCGAAGGCGAGCTCGGCGTGCGCCGCCTCCAGGAGGAGGGCGTGACGGCTCTCGAGGGCATGGGAACGGACGTGCGTTTCCTCGACCTGTATGAGTAGCAGTCGACTTCTTCAGCTCCACGGGGAAGGCGACGACGACCGGGTCGTGCTCAAGGCCCTGGAACGGGCCGGGCTCCTTCCACCGCCCGTCCGGGTCATGCGCCGGGATTCGTCCCGTCGAGGCGGGCTCGAACCGATGATCCAGGACGTCATCGAGGGAGTTCTGTCCTCGGGCCTTCGCGCCATCGTCGTTCGAGACCTCGACGTGGAGACATGGGACGGCGTTCGCGCATGGTTGGAGGGCGAACTCGAGCGCCGACACTGGATTACCTACCCGGGACCCGTCGCGTCCAACCCGCGCGTGGTCGGATTCGACGTGAGCAAGGGGACCGTGTCGACTCGAATCGCCGTGGTTTCGGTGGGCTTGCCGGAGGAGACCTTCCTCGGCGCGGAATATCGGGTGACGCAGTACTCCATGGACGACTACATGCTGCGCCTCGCGAGGGAGGAGGGTCTCTATTCGCGGGTGTCCGAGCTCGTGGAATTGCCCCACGCCAAGGCGATGGAGAAGCTGTCTCGAACGGTTGACCTGCTCGTGGAGAACGGCATCCCGATTCGGCACTCCAAGAGGCTTCTGCACCTGCTCCGCGGTCTTGCCGGCTTCCGCGCGAGCCCTGCGGCCTTCGCAGATCGCTTCCTGGAGGAAGCCGTGGCCCTGTTGGGCCCGTCGGGGCTGCGCGATCGGTTCCTGCCGCTCGTAGGGGACCTCGCCGACGCGTTCGCGCTGCTTGAGCGGTGAGGTCGAGCCCAGGTCCCCGTCCCCGGGTCGTGATCGTGCGCTATCGGCGATGCTGACCGACGCGCACGGTAGTGCACTCCGGCGGCGCTGCCTCGCGGGGGCGAAGGACGCGGGACCCAGGTGCAGGAGTCGTACGGAAGGCCCGCTTGCGGGTTCGATACGGCAGCGGCTACAATTCGCGCAGGCCTTTCAGGAGAGCCGCGAGTGCGTTCCCCCTTTCCGGGCATGGACCCATGGTTGGAAGAGCCGTCGTTGTGGCCGGACCTCCACCACAATCTCATCGGCCTCTTCCGTCGGTTCCTCGTTCCACAGCTTCCCGACCTCTACACCACGCGGGTCGAGCGCCGGACGTATCAGCTACGCGTCGATGACCCCGGCGTGCGCGTGGCCATTCCCGACGTGCATATCCTCCGCGAAGCTGTCCCCGCCTTCCGAGTTGGCTCTGCCGGCCACGGGGTTTCACGCCCTACGGCGGTCCTGACCATGCCCGCGGGGATCGAATTCCGCGAGCCGCGCTTGTCGATCCGCGACAGGCGGACGAAGCGCGTCGTCACCTGGATCGAGCTCCTGAGTCCCACGAACAAGGAGGCGGGCTCGCACGGGCGGGAGATCTACCTCGCGAAGCGGAAGCGGATCCTCCGCTCGCGCGCGAGCCTCGTGGAGATCGACCTGCTGCGGAGGGGAGAGCGGTTCCGGTACTTCGAGCCGCTGCCGGAGGGGGACTACTACGGCTTCGTCTCACGCGCGGGCAAGCGGACCGAGAGCGAGGTGTACGCGGTGCGACTGGCCGATGCGCTTCCCGTCCTCCCTGTCCCGCTCGCGTCCCCCGACAAGGACGTCCGTCTCGACCTCCCGGAGGCCCTCAATCGGGCCTACGCGGAGGCGCGGTACGACAGGGACGTCGACTATGGAAGTCCCCCCGACCCGCCCCTCGAGCCGGCCCGGATGAAGTGGGCGCGGACGCGGATCTCGAAGTGGAACCGCGCCCGCAACGGGAAGCGCTAGTCGGGGGGGGCCGTCGAGGCTGCTCTCTGGTAGGATCCCCCCGCAGCACCGGAGCCTCCCCATGCGCCTCGCGCTCCTTGCGCCACTCCTGGCCTCGCACCTCCTCGCCCTCGATGTCTCCGTCGCCTCGAACTCCCAGCGCATCCCTCCGTGGGAGGTCTTCGAGCTCTCCTTCACCCACGCCAACGCCTACGCCGACCCGTTCTTCGACGCCCAGCTCGAGGTCACCTTCACCTCTCCCAACGGTCATGCGACGACGATCGGCGGCTTCTTCTTCGGCTCCGCCGACCCGCCCACGATCCAGGTCAAGGAGGGACGCCCCAAGAAGGTCACCTACACCTACGCGAAGCACGACCTGTGGAAGGCCCGCTTCGCCCCCACCGAGCCCGGCGGTTGGCGCTACGCGTGGACCTTCACCGACGCGGGCGGCGCCGCGCGCGGCGAGGGCGCCTTCTCCTGCGTCGTCGGCCGCACCCGCCAGCTCGGCTTCCTCCGCATCAGCCCCACGAACCCCTTCCGCTTCGTCTTCGACGACGGCTCCCCCTTCTACCCCATCGGCCTCCAGGACGGCGCCTTCGACAACGAGGGGACCGGCTCGATCCTCTCCTCCTACGCCCTCGAAGGCCCGTTCCGCATGGACCGCCAGGGCCGCCCCGCGCCCCCCGCAGGCGCCATGTACCAGCCGGGCCCCTCCAGCAATCCCGTCAACGGCGACGTCTACTTCCGCCGCTACGCGCGAGGCGGCTTCAACCTCTTCCGCTTCTCGCAGGACAACTTCTCCCTCGACCTCTACGACGACCTCGAGCACTGGCGCGTCCACGAGGCCGTCATGGTCGACGAGCTGATGCGCCATGCCAGGAAGTACGGCTTCCGCGTCATGTACGGCATCTTCGGCTACCAGGCCGTCAGCAACGAGCACCCCGACGACGCGAAGGCGATGGCCAGGGTGAAGCGATTCGTGAAGTACACCGTCGATCGCTGGGGCGCGTACGTCGACCTCTGGGAGTTCCTCAACGAGCAGAAGGCCGCAGACGGCTGGTACGCCGAGATGGCCCCCTACCTGCGTTCGTTCGATCCGTACCGTCACCCGATCACGACGAGCTGGGAGCGTCCCGATTTTGCGGGGATCGAGGTGAACGCGCCGCACTGGTACGAGGATGAGGACGAGCTGAAGTCGGACTCCGTCACCGCGGGCCGCGCGCGCGAATGGAAGAAGGCGGGCAAGCCCGTGATCGTCGGCGAGCAGGGGAACCAGGTCGACCGCGCGAAGGCCGCGCCCGGCGTCGGCGGCGTGTGGGACGCACGCTCCGCCCTCCGCATGCGCGTGCGGTGCTGGACTGCCCTATTCCACGAGGTCGCCTTCGTCTTCTGGAATACCAGCTACGCGAAGGACGGCCACAACATGAACCTCTGGATCGGCCCGAAGGAGCGGGAGTACGTCCGCGCGATGCAGGACTTCGCCTATCGCCTCGGCCCCGACCCGAGGATGGTCGAGCCGGTCCTCTCCGAGAAGCGGGGCGTCCGCGGGTACGCCCTCGCCTCCTCCGAGGCCGTCGGCGTCTACCTACACCACTGCGCGACGCACGACGAGCCGTTGCGCGGCCTGGGCGTGACCGTCGACGTCCCGCGCGACGGGCGCGCGTATTGGTATTCCCCCGAGGACGCCTCGATCCTCGGGTCGGAGGAGGCGAAGTCGGGGAGGCGCACTTTTCACGCCCCGCCGTTCGCCGTGGACCTCGCGCTCCTCGTCACGTCGCACGGCGCGCCCGACATCGACGGCGACGGGACGCCGAACGACGCGGACCTCGACGACGACAACGACGGCGTCGAGGATGCGAAGGACGCCTTCCCGCTCGAGCCGGAGGAGTGGGCCGACGCCGACGGCGACCTGATCGGAGACGTGCTCGACGCGGACGACGACGGCGACGGGAAGGGGGACGACGCGAACGGGAACGGCACACCCGACTGCGAGGAGATGGACCTCGACGGCGACGGGGTCGCGCGCGCGCGCACGGTACCGTGGGATGCCTTCCCCTGGGACCCGAAGGAGTGGCGCGACCGGGACGGGGACGGCCTCGGCGACAACGCCGACCCGGACGACGACGGCGACGGCTGGAGCGACGCCGACGAGGCGAAGGCCGGCACCGACCCGCTCGACCGCCTGTCATTCCCCGCGAAGTAGCAGCGACGCGATCCGCTTTGTCGGCACGAGCCCTGCTTCAGCGCCGCCAGCATCTCCCTCGCCGCGTCGTGGACCACACCCTCCTGGTCTCGCTACAGGGTCCCTCCCGCAGGCCAGTGCTTCCAGTGGGTGTTGGGGGCCCGGCTCGGGCGGTAGGCCCCCGGATCGCCACTTGCGATGGCCGCGGCGAGCATCCGAAACGTCTCGCACTCGCTCGGAACCTCGCCACCTCCTACGTCGGGATGAAACCACTCCTCGAGACTCAGCCACAACGGGAGTCCGTCATGGTTGCGCTGAGACAACTCCTCGGGGGACGCCAGCAGCAAGTCGCGCCACTCGGGCAGCAGGCTCCGAAGGAGGACGACCGGGTCGATCTGCGGCGGGTCGAGCAGGGGGGGCCCGTGCGGAGCCAGTGCGGCCGGCGAGAGGTCCACGGTCACGCGATGCCCGCGAATCGCAACGGCGTGGACCTCGGACCTGATGTCCCAGTCGTTTGGGTCCGCGAACAGCGGATCCTCGGTGAGCGATGAGATGGGAAAAAGGAAGTCCGAGTTGGATGTCCCAGGAGGCCTACGCAGGCCGCTGCCGAAGAGGTGGAGGGCGTTCTGGAAGACGTCGCAGCCGCAGAGCCTCGGGTTCGAGACCCCCAGGTCCTCGATGATCATCAGCCAACGATCGGTATCCCGGAAGATCGACAGACGGACGTCCGCCGGGTAGACGTAGCCGTTGTCGAGCATGGGGAAGCAGTAGTCGCGCGCTGCCTGATCGAGCTGATTGAGGATCCAGCCAGGCTCCATCGAGTTCAAAGTCCGCTCTCCCCGGCACGTACGCCGTTCGTACTGCGCTGCGGCGAGTCTCGGCTCGCCCGCCGACATCATCGCCTCGCCACCGCTTCCGAAGCGGGAGTCGGTGCCGTGCCTGCTTCGTCTTCTTCGCCGCGGTGAGCGGAGCGAAGTCCCTTCGGCTCAGTTCCCGCTGGCAGCGCAACACTGTACGGAGGCTCGGCGGGGTGGGTCAAGGCACGCTCCTGTTCCAGGCCTACTATTTGCGTTCGGACATGCCGCCGCCGATCCGCAGGCATGCGGGGAAGAGGGCGCGCAGCACCTCCTGGGCGCGCGAAGCGACCTCGGCGTCCTGGGACTTCGTCGCCTCCAGCAGGGCATCCTTCGCGCGGCGCCCGAAGGCCGCGAGGCGGCGGCTCGCCTCCTCGCGCGTCTCGAAGTCCGACGCGCCGAGCTTTCCGATCAGCTCATCCAGCAGCTTCCGGTCCTCATCGGAGATCGCCTTGGAGGATGGCAAAGGCCGCGCCGAGAACTCCTGCACGGTCAGGTAGTTCCTCGTCTCCGCCTCGACGTCCGGGCAGATGCTCGTCGAGAACAGGATCCGGTCCCCTTTCGGGTCCGCCCAGAGCGAGCCGAAAATCGCCACGCCGGCGTACGACTGCTCGAGCGGGACCTCCTTCCAGGTGACGCCCGCGTCCTGGGAGAGGAGGAGGCGGACCGCCATCTCGCCCTTCGTCCAGCTCCCCTTCACCTCGATGAAGCTGAACGCGACGCGCTTCCCCGCGCCGGCGAGCTGGACGTACATGGAGGGGTCGTCGAGGGGCAGTGTGTCGGTCAGCGCGACCCCTTTCGCCCAGGTCTTCCCCTGGTCGGTCGACCGGGTGAGGAAGTACCGCCCGCGGTCCCGCGCGTCCGGAGAGAACCCCACGTAGACGAGGCTATCCACGCCGTCCGTCTGCGCCGCTCCCAGCGCCATCCGCTTCGCCTTGGGGCCCAGGTCGTCGGCGAAGGCCACGGTCTCGGTCGCCCACGTCGTGCCGGCGTCGCGTGTCCGCCAGAAGGAGAGTTGGCCGTCCCTCTCGAAGACGAAACGCCCCAGGTGCTCGGCCGACCATTGCAGGCCTTGGATGTGACTGTTGTCCTCGTGCATGGTGGTCTTGCCCATCTCCCTCGGCTCCTTCCAGGTCGTCCCGCCGTCGTCGGAACGGACCAGCAGAAGCTTGTTCTCATGTCCCTCCTGGAGCACGAAGCAGGAGATGGTCTCGCCGGAGGCGAGGACGCTGCCGACGGTCAGGCGGCCGCCGGCGGGCGCGGCGACGCGGATGGGCCCCGTCACCTGGCCGTCGGGGCGGATGCGGAAGAACTCGATCGTGTTGGCAGATCCACTGCTCACGTCCTCCCCCATGGAGGAGACCACGCCCACGTCGCCGCCGAGCGCGAAGAGTGTCGGAAAGTTCGTGTGCTCGATCGTGGCGAGCCTGCGCCAGGAGCGGTCCGGCTGCTCCAGCCAGAGGTCCAACGCGGGCTTGACCTTGATCCCGCGGAGGCAGCCGAGCACGGGGCCTTGCCCGGTCGGGCACACGCCGATCGGGGCCATCCAGAGGAACGAGTCCGCCTCCTTCGGCGGCTGCTCGGAGTAGACGACGATGGGATCCTGCAGACGCCACTCGCCCTCGTCGGCGAGGGCGGAGGAGACAACCAGGGCGCACAGGGCCGCGAGCGACGCGTAGCGCATGCCGATCCTCCCAGTGGCGGAAGCACATCCCCACGCCAGGGCGTGGGTGGGGCGGGGCGCCCGCGAATCGGGCCGGGGCCGAGGGTGCCCGCAAGGCGCCGAACCGGCGGCGATGGTACGACCACGCGGCGCCGCCCGCAAGTCCGAGGCGCCCGATTGTCCTCGGCGAGAACCTCCCCGGGCCGTCGCGAGACGGAGCCTCTCAAGCGGCCGCAGGTGACGCGCCTACTTCGTCTTCTTCGCCGCGGTGAGCGCGGTCAGCGTGAACTGGTCGATGGAGGGCTCCGGGCCGAACGTCGCGAAGCCGATGAAGTCCCTCTTCAGCGGACGCGCGCTGATCCGGTCGAAAATCATCACGTCGTTCATCTTCACCGTGATGTAGCCGTCGAGGCGCGTGATCTCGACCTTGATCTCCTTCGCGGGAGGCACCTCGATCGCAGGGGCGTGGTAGACGAGCCGGTCGTACTCCTCCAGGCGCACGGAGATCTTCCCGTCGCCGGGCAGGAAGATGAACGTCCAGCCAGACAGGCCGTCGTTCTCCCCCTCGCCGTCCAGCGTCACCGTGAACTTCGGGAGCGCCGCCTCCGTCATCGCCAGGATCAGGTCGATGCGGAAGTCCTTCACCCCCGCGTAGCGCTGCGGCTTCAGCCAGAGTTGGTTCGCCGGCGCGTCCTTCTCAACCCCCGGCGTCACCAGGAACTTTCTCCACAGCACGTTCCGCTTCGTGTCGACGCCGATCAGCCTCCCGTTCTGGATCTTCCACTCCCCCGCGGTCGAGACCCAGTGCGTCCCGAAGCTGCGCTTGTCGCGGAAGTCGTCCGCGAAGAGCACGCCTCGCGGCAACGGGGCCGGCGGCGACGCGATCGCCTCCTCGTGAGGCTCCTTCGTCTGCGTGATTCCCTCGATCGCCCGCCCGTCCCTGTCCGTCACGCGGCAGCCGAATCCGAGGTCCCCTCCGACGTTCGCGATCTTCACGAGCAGCCGGTTCCACCCCGCATGGAGCGTCATTGGATGTCGGTCCTGGTCGAACAGGTAGCCGTGCTCCGAGTTCTCCTTCTCGACGAGCCTCCCGTTCATCCAGATCGCGTGCATGTCGTCGCACCCGATCCAGACGTACGCCTCCGCCTCCTTCGGGACCTGGATCCAGCTCACCCCGTAGATCGCGCAGTACTCCGGGTAGGCGAACTTGAACTCCATCGTCCCGTCGAACTTGACCTCGGGGTCGAACCACTTCGGCGTCGCGTACTGGTTCTTGTACTCCTTCGAGAAGTCGATGTCGCGCTCGGGCTCGAAGGAGTCCTCGAGCGTCGAGTGCGCGGCGGAGTAGAACGGCCCGCAGGTCTTCCACTCCTTGATAATCCCGAGCTCCTTCACGAGGCGATCGACGACGTCCTGCTTCTCTTCTTTCTCGGCGCTCCCAAGCGCCTCGCGTCGCGCGAGCGCGACCGCGTGCGAGGTCGGGTACTTCTCGACGAGCTTCGCGAGGGCGTCGGCGTCGCCGCGGCGGCAGTCGTCCATCAGGCCGGGGATGTCGTCGTGCTCCGCGGCGATCAGCTCGGGGTCGTGGCCGGCGAGGATGGGGAAGCCGAACTTCTCGAGGTCGGCCCAGACCTTGGGCCCGAAGCACTCCGCGAGGCACCAGGCGAAGTGGCGGATCTTGTCGTACGTCTCGCCCGCGGGCCGAGGGCCCTTCTCGAGGAGGCGGAAGAATCGCCGGTACTTCGCCCAGTCAAGGCGGTCTCCGTCCTTGCCGTACTGCATCAGGAAGTGGAGGAAGAAGCCGCAGCTCGGGCCGTAGTTCTGGATGCGCCAGTAGGTGAGCTCACGCCCGAGGAAGTCCTTCTCGAACTGCCCGTAGTTCGAGCGGATGGCGTCCTTCGCCTCTTGCGGAAACCCCAGGGCCTCGAAGGCGTAGGTCATCCCGAAGTTGGCGATCCCCTCGATCATCCCCTTGTAGATCATCCCGCTGTAGAACAGGCAGTGGGAGAGCTCGTGGTAGAAGAGGCCGTTCGAGACGGAGGGGGACTTCTGCGTGACGTCGACGCTGCCGATGTCGATCGTGCGGCCGCCTCCGACGCCTCCCGAGAACTCCCAGAGCTGCTTGAAGAAGACGGTGATGCGCCCCTGGCCGTCGGGGTTCGGGTAGTCGTTGAGGTCGGTGATGAAGAGGTAGGCGAGGTCGAGGAGGAGCTTCGACTCGCCGGGGATCCGCGCGAGGAAGTCGCGGTCGCCGATGTAGATGAAGTGATGGGAGGGGATGGAGCCGAGGCGCTCCCAGGCGGGGTGGTGGACGGCCTCGTCGACGAGCTTCTGCTGTTCCGCGTTGATGTCGTTGCAGATCGCCTCCTTGACCTCGGCGATCTTCTTCGCGACGGGGTCGCGCTTGGCGTCCTCGTACGACTCGTAGTAGTACTTCTCGTACAGGGCGAGGGCGAGCCAGCGCCTGGTCTGCTCGACCTTCGCGGCCTGCTCGAGGATCGCCTCTCCCTTCACGGCGCCCTTCATCTTCTCGAACTCGGCGGCCTGTTCGGGGGGAGAGGTGCGGACGAGGCGGGTCTTGACGTCGGCGATGACCTTCTGCTGGTCGTCGTCGGAGCCTCCCAGCTCCTCGAGGACGGCCTTCTGGAGGGCGAGCTCGGCGTGCCACCACTTGCGGCCGTTGGCGACGCCGGCCTGGTGGCGGAAGTGGCGGACCTTCTCGTCGCGGATGCGGGTGGCGACGAGGGCCTCTTCGGAGGCATCGACGGGGCGGGGGTCGATGGGGCCGATCTTGACGATCTCCTCGCGCGCCTCGTACTTGGGAGGCATGGTCTCGGCCTTGCGGATGACCTCCTCGAGCTTCTCGACGGCGACGAGCTTCTTCCCGGCCTTCGCAAGCTCGCGGGCCTCGTCGATGTCGGCCTTGAGCGCGGCGTCGTCCGCGCGGGCGGGGGAGGGGAGGAGCGCGGCGAGGAGGAGCAGGGCGGCGACCGTGGTCGAGCGCATCATCGATGGCTCCCGTGAACGCGGGGATTGTACGCGCCTCGGGCGCCGCTCGCGTGGACCGTGGGCTGCTCCATCAATGCGCGGCGCGTCTGTCCTTGCGCTGCCCTCGCATGACTGGGGCGAGGGCCCTGAGCGTTGCGTTCACGCTCGCTGCGTCCGGGAAGACGTCGAGCACCTCGGGATCGATCAGGACGACATTGGCCCCCTCGGCGTATCTCGCTGCCGTGGTGCCACGCGCCGCTCGACCGAAGTCGTACTCCGCGCGCATCGTGTCGCGGTCCGAGTCTCTCTTCTGTCCCTTGCTAGCCTTCTTCATACTGTCTCCTTTCCCGCCGCGTCGCCCGTCTCGCAGAGATCAGACGCGTCCGCGGCGGGCGTTCGGCAAAGGCCACGACCAGGAGCCGCCGCCGATTCGACATCCCAAGCAGGATGTGGCGCTCTTCAGCGAGTGAGTGGTCGGGATCGGACATGAGGAGCGCTAGCGGATCTGCGAATACAGTCGATGCCTCGTCGAAGGAGACGCCGTGCTTCCCGAGGTTCCTCTTCACCTTCGCGGGGTCCCACTCGAAAACGTAGCCCACGTCGATGGCTCATCCAATGACACTTCCCACTCTACCCGCGGACGCGCCGCTTTCAACCACTTTCGGGGATTCGATGTCCGCATGACGCGCCGGCCATTACCTCTCTCATCTCTCGCCTTGACGAACCGGAGCGATGTCGAGGGCCACGTCGGCCTCACGACCGCTCCCTCTTGTGCCAGATGGCTCCGGAGCAGTACGCAGCAAGGAATTCCTCGAGTGAGTTTCCGCCGACGAGCGCGTCAGGCACGCCACCGATGAATGGCATCAGCACGACTTCGATGCGCCCATCCATCTTGCGAACGGCGATCGCTTCCCCTGCCCCATCAGAACCAATGAGCACGCACCCCGGATAGAACTCGCGCGCAAGATAGCCCTCATTGTGTCCGACCAGTTCTTCGATCGGCCAAATCACGACGTAGCTTTGTGATAGAAGCCCCTCATACCCGTTCGATGTCCGCATGAAGTCGACGTAGTCGGAAGGGAATTCGACACACATGTGCTTTGCTACGGCCGCGATCGTGTCCGGCGACGCGCCTGGGCGCATGTTGACGTCCAAGAGGAGCTGCTCGAACGGCCCCATATCAGGCGTTGCCTCCGAGCGTGACGCCGGCGCGCCTGCGGAATTGGCGGATCTTCTCGTCGCGGATGCGGGTGGCGACGAGGGCCTCTTCGGCCGCATCGACGGAACGGGGGTCTATGGGACCGATCTTGACGATCTCCTCGCGGGCCTCGTCGATGTCGGCCTTGAGCGCGGCGTCGTCGGCGCGGGCGGGGGGGGAGAGGAGCGCGGCGAGGAGGAGCAGGGCGGCGGCCGCGGTCGAGGTGGAGGCGTCGGCGCCGAGGGAGCCTCACTTCGAGCCATCCTTCGCCCTGGCGCCGCCGGTCGCTCCATACCGTCTACTGACGATCGCGGCTACCTGAGGCGCTGACGGACCCGTCTCTCGAAGTCCGGCAGCGCGCGCACGGGGGCCAGCATCGGGTCCTCCTCGACGCGCCGCCTGTGGAGAGCGAACTCGCGGTAGGTCCGCTCGAGGACCTTCTCGCCCTCCGCGTACTCCCCGTCCTCCCCGATCGCGCAGCAGTACTCCTGCTTCGCGATCGAGGTGTCGAGCGCCTTCTCGAGGAGGTCGAGCGCCGCGCCGGGCTGGCCGGTGTCCGCGCGGAGCTGGGCCATGAGGTAGAGGCACGGGACGCTGTCCTCGTGCGCGGCGAGCGTGGGCGCGAGGCGATTGATCGCCTCCTGGGGATTCCCGAGACGGAATTCTGCGAGCGCGAGGTCGTGGGTCGCCTCGACGCAGCCGGGGTCCATCGCGAGAACGGAGGAGAGGTCGGCCCGCGCGACAACGAGCTGACCCGCGCAGATCCGAGAGGCCGCGCGGAGCTGGAGCGCCTGCTCGCAGTCCGGGCGGAGGAAGAGGGCCCGATCGGCCTGGATCGCGGCGCGGGAGTACTCCCCCCTCACGAGGAGCCGCTTGCCCTCGTACAGGTACGCCTCGGGCCACCACGGGTCCGTCTCCATCGCGCGGGCAAAGTCTGCGGTCGGGTCGTCCTCCCCCGAGGGTGCGAGGGTGAGGCGGACGAAACCGAGGAGGAGCGCGACCTCGGGAGAGTCGTCCCTCCTGGCGGCCACGCTCGCAATCGCCGAGGTCTTGCCATGAGGCGAAGTCCTTTCGGGTCGATTGGTGGGTCACCGGCACTGAGGGGCGGCAGGATCGGGATTCGGCGGGGGTGCTGCGCGCGCGATGGGCCTGGGCCGGGCCGCAAGGGTGGGTCAGGGGCTTCCGGGAGGCTCGGTCGCGCGGATCGAGGCAGATCGCCTCCGGGTCGCGTCCTCGCGGGCCAGTCGGATTGCGCTACCCGAGGTCGTCCTGCCGGTCCTCGTGCTCCCATCGCACGGGGCGCCTGTCCTGCGAGCGCACCTCGACGCGGATGAGGCCGCCGACCTTCGGCGCACGACGCGCCTGGAACTCGGCCTTCGGCGCGACCCAGGCGAGCAGCTCCTCCCGCGCCTTCTCCGCCTTCTCCTGACCGAGCCACGACGCGATCGGGATCGCCTCGCGCGTCCCCTTCACGTTCAGCCGGTCGCGATGCTCGCGGATCACCCTCGCGGCAATGGCGACCTTGTTCGCGCCACTCCCCGCGGCGCGCACGCCCGCATACCACTCGCGGACCATCCCCTCCATCGGCGCGAAGAGGCCCAGGGCGGCCGTCGTCACGCCGTCGGCCTCTCCGCGGTAGTACGCCCCCACCGAGGAGGCGGCGTAGGCCTCCGGGCGCCTCGCCGCGCCATGATGCACGGGGTTCGTGAGGATGTAGGCGAGGGAAGCGAAGATCTCGTCGGCCTCCGACCGATTGCGGGCGAAGTAGGTACGCTCGAATACCCTGCCCTGACTTGAGAGCCTGCCATTGACGTACTTGGCGAGAGCGGAGAAGACGTTGCGGGCGAAGGGGGCGATGCCGCGCCGGCGCCGCTTGTCGTGGCCGTGCATCCGCTGCTCCACGAGCATGTGGAGGTGGTTCCGAAGGAACACGAAGCCGAAGACCTCGACGTCCGCCTTGGGGGCGAAAATCGCGACGAGTTGGCGGAACTTCTTCTCGATGTTCAGCTCGGCGAAGAGGTCGGCGCGGAGGATGCAGCGCGTGGTGATGAGCACAGGCACGTGGGCCATGAAGTCGCGCGGAGCGGAAGGCATGGTGGGTGTCCAGTCGATAGGGTGCCTCCTTGGTTCGCATCCCGCGCAGCCACCGTGGCCGCTACCTCATTAGGCGGCTAGCTCCCGCGAAACGTGACACGAAACTCAGATTCCTGCGAAAGCAGAGCCGATTTTCCCACGTCGCCACCATCCCCGTTGCTGCGTCGGGCCACCCCCTGGCCTGATCGACCCGCGCAAGTTGCCGTAGCTGGTTGGTGCGCAAGGGCGAATCGACCTGAAGGGACTTCGTTCCCCGTCTGGGTGCAGAGTCCTACTGGGCGAATCGCAGTACGCCGACTGCACGACGGGTGGCGAGGGCCCGTCGTTTGCGCTTCAGGACCTCGAGGACGTGCAGGGTGGAGGCGATCAGGTAGGACGCTCCACAGTGCCCGCAGCTCACGACGGGTACGCCTTCGATCACGAGCAGGTTTCGACCCACGCCGTAGCTGCGGCTGACATGGCGTGTGCGAGCGGACTTCCGACCGCACAATGCACAGTCCGAGAGTTTTTCGCGTCCATTCATGTCCTGTAGACCGTGATGATCACGGCATCTCCCTTCACCGCCATCTTCCAGACGACTTCCACGCCCTCCCTCTCCACCGATTCCCCCAGGAGCCGGTACTTCCACCCGCCCCAGTGCCGGTCCCTCTGTCGTTCGACGATCCTGCCCGACAGGAGCGCGTGTTCAACGTCGAAAACCGTCAGCCCATCGACGGTCATCTCCTCGTCCGCGTGCGTCGTCATGACGTATCGGCCGGAGCTCACGCGACTGCGCATCGCGCGGAGCACGCGTTCGTACACCCATTTCTCCCGGATCGATGTCGCGACGCGATCATATCACCCGCGGTCTGGAACAGCCAACCCCTCCGTGAAGCCCGGCCTGTTGGAGGGCGAGCGCGGCGTCGTCGGCGCGGGCGGGGGAGGAGCGCGGCGAGGAGGAGCAGGGCGGCGGGGATCGATCGCATCATCGACGGCTCCCGAGAAGGCCGCGATTGTACGCCGGCCGCGACCCGCTCGCACGGACGGTGATTATTTCGTTCCCACCAGGCGCAGACGGGTGGTGCGGAGTCCCACCGCGGTCTGCTGCGAGACGACGATCTCCGACATCAGGCCCGTCTTCGAGTCGTAGGTCGTGTCGACCTGGAAGATCTTCCCAGTCTCCGTGATCGTCACGAGACCATTCGCGACCCGGCTGACGACGGTCCGTGTTCCTGTGACATCGTTGGTCTCGATCACCTGGCCCTCTTCGAGGTCATCGATGCCGTTCGGCGGGATCCAGAGGCCGCCGAGGGAACCGTTGCCGGCCGCGAGATTCCCGCGGACTTCGTACGGGGGGAGGCCGGGGTTCTGGGTGACCGACGCCAGGCTGCACCGGAGCCAGCCTTCGCCCCGGGCGACAGGGGTGATCGTGGCGGAGGTGGCTTGAGAGTACTCGGCACCGTTGGACACGGCGGAGACGCTGCCTTCGTAGCGGAGTTCCTCGAACGTGCCGACCCACGTCGGCGCGCGCCTGTCCCTCCACGGAACCCCGACGTCCTTCACCTCCATCAGGCCCGCCGTCTCCGTGTGCGTGCTGCCCTCGATTTTCCGGGCCTGGCCGTTGGGCAGCTTGACGAAGGAGGGGTCGCTGATCGAGGCGGCGGCATAGAAGATCAGGATGCCGGTGTCGAGGTCGAAGACCTGGGCGGTGTAGCTCTTGGCGCCCTCGGTGGTGAGGCGGATGGCGTTGTACGTGCGGTTGTTGACGACATACGGCATGCGGAGGACAAGCTGGCCGGCCTGCTTCGAGTCCTGGAGCTTCGCGAGGGCGGCGGGGTGGATCCAGTACGTGCCCGCGCAGCCAGCTTGCGAGACGAAGCCGTCGTTGGCAGCGGCGCAGACGGCGTTGGTGGCAAGATCGAGAAGGTACGCAGACGTCGACACGGCCGCGACCTCGTCGTCGATGTGGCAGACGCGGACGACCGTGTAGCCCACGCCGCCGGAATTCCCGGTCTCCCAGCGCTTCTCGGTCTCCCTGACCACCCAGTTGCCGCGGCTGTCCAGGGCGAGGAGGATGCACTGGCCCGAGACGGTGGCCGAGGTCCCTGAGTAGGTCAGTCGCATCCCTGGCTTGATGGCGTCCGGCCTGCCCGCCTTGACGGCTGCCGGGAAGCGAAGGGCGTTGGGGCTGGGGTCGGGAACGTCCTCGGCGTGGGCAGGCGCAGGATGGGACACGAAAGCGACCCCGCAGAGCAGGATCGCGGCGAGCCTCGGCATGGCTGACTCCGTTCTGGGGGACGTCGACGAGCGCGGGGACTGCCTCATCCCCGAACTCCTACTCTGGCGTGGACATTTTCCAGGCAGCGAAGGTGAAGAGCACCGCAACGACGGCGAAGATCAGGTACGGCGGCGGGTCTCTTGACAGGCTCGCCGACGCGCTACGACTGCACGGACGGCTGACGTCACCTTCCGAGGCGGAATCAAGGGCCTACAGCAGGTCGTCATTCCTGGTGCGCCCGTTCCTCTCGGACGGCTCCGCCGCGCACGGTGTTGAAGAGCGGCGATCGATCTGGCCGATTGGAAGGAGACGCTTCACTTCCTTGATGGCCTTGCCCGCGAGCGAGGTGCAGCCGCAGGAGGTGGCCACGGAGGCCGCCACGATGATCCAACCAAGGAATCGGCGCATCGACATCGGTAGACCCCTCGAACATTGCCCACCCTGCTTATCGTCGATCGCGGAGGAACCTCAGCACACAATCCGTGGGCATCCATGATGCAGAACGCCGAACTGACCCGAAGGGTCTTCCTCGAAGGCCTTCGTTCCTGGCCTGATCTACCCGCGCAAATTGCCGTAGCCTGTTGGTGCGCAAGGGCGAATCGAACCGAAGGGGCTTCGGGCTTCGAGGGGCTTCGGAATCGACCGCACCGACCAGGGGGCGATGGGGGCGAGACCATGACGGGCTGGCAGCACCGGGAACACCGTTGGCGCCGAAGTGCGCCTGTTGCCGCGGCGCGCGCCCAGCGATATACTCGTAGCGCCCAAGAGAGAGCTCCTGCGGAGTCTCGATGGTTCCCGCCGCAAACCTCCGTCGCTCCATCCTTCGGTCGATCCAGGGTCCCAACCTCCTGGGAGGCCTGGCCGTCGGGCTCGGCCTGATCACGCAGGACCAGCTCCGCGCCGCCCTGGAGGAGCAGGCCCTCCGCGCGGCCGGCGGGGAGTGGCTCCGACTCGGGCACATCCTGCTCTCGGCCGGCTTCCTCACACGCCTCCAGCTCGAACAGCTCCTCGACATGCAGGAGGCCGCTGCGCTCTACAAATTCGACATGCGAATCGGCGAGATCGCGATCCAGAACGGCTTCCTCCGGCGGCCCCAGCTCAAGGAGGCGCTCCGAGAGCAGCGAGCGGCCAGCGGGAAGCTGCTCGGCGAGGTCCTCGTCCGGCTCGGATATCTCACTCCCGAGCAGGTCAAGGCCCTGCTGGTCGCACAGAAACGGGTGACGGCAGAGCATGGCCGCGTGTCGGTGTCGCTGGCGATCACCGAGTTCCCCCTCGGCGACGGAGAGTCGTGGACGATCGGTCGAGCGCCAGAGTGTCAGATCGTCCTGCCCGATCTCGACGTCGCGCATCTGCACGCGAAGATCACCCTGCGAGACGGCGCCTTCCTCCTCGAGGACCTCGGTGGCCTTGCCGGCACGTGGCTCGACGGGGAGAGGATCGACAAGCCGATGCCGCTTCGTTCGGGCGCCGTCATCGTACTCGGCGGCACGGTGGCGCAGTTCCGGAGCGAGCCCTTCCCCGGGGTCGGGAGCGTGGATTCGCGCGATACGAAGCTGGTGGTTCGCAGCCGGCCGAAGGAACAGGACGGGAAGGGCGAGTCTCGAGTCACGGACGGTGAGTGAGCTGCCAGGATCGAAGTCCAGGAGCCCCCGCCCGCTTCTTGTCGCCGCCGGACAGCGCCCGAGCACGGCTCTAGCCCGCACTATTCACGAACGCGCAGCGGCGCGTTCGTGAATAGTGCGCCCGCGGCTCCAGGCTGCCGC
>ORJL010790221.1_pt1 | contig 22052 bp, 15 predicted proteins | sample 1779941 | NCBI WGS metagenome assembly ORJL01 (sample SAMEA104232317, study PRJEB22302) | groundwater metagenome | biome: forest; feature: aquifer; material: groundwater | place: USA | collected 2011-08-07 | depth 5.8 m
AAGAAGAAGATCATGGAAAACAGATACCACTGGAGTTCGATATAAACATTTGAAGAGAGTTGCAGTTCAATAAATCGCCCCAGGTAGCGCACGAACACATTGTAGAAACCGACGATGATCGTCAACACAACGATATAATCCGTCACGTGATTGCCAATAAAATCGGTGAAAGCGTCAATACCTCTTGAAATCTTCAGCAAAAAATTCATAGCGCAATTCTCCTCGGGGTAATGTGTTGCCTATATTATCACAGGACTAAAGTAGGGCAAGTAAGTTGCAGTTGAGATACAGACTGCTTACCCTGATTATTTTTTCTGCCGCCGATGGAACCCGCGCACTCGCGTGACAGGCAGTGTGAATAAAATGCCCGTATCGGGGTCATCCAACGAACCTGTAATCGCTTCCGTCACGGTAATCAACCGATCTACATCAAAACCGTCTGGCACAACCGTGAACAACGTGCGACTGTTTTCTTCTCGCACACGGAGCAGACTTTCCAACGATGGCATCAAAGGCAAATCGCTGCGCGCACCATACTTGTCGAACTCATGCCCCAACCCCACGCTATCTAACATGGTAACACCCGGCACGCCCACTTCCAGCCAAGCGTTAAGCACCTCGGTCACTTTTGCCGCATCGTCAACCACTAACACAATCAGCTCAGACATTTTCGATCTCCTTTCCACGAAACGCCCACCGCAACAACGGCGGCGTGATCAACGTCGTCACCAACACCATTAATACAATAGAAGTGAATGAAGCGGAAGTGAGAATCCCTGCCCCCACGCCCACCGAGGCGACGATCAAGCCCACTTCACCGCGCGAGATCATTCCGATTCCAACGCGCCACGATTCGCCGCCGCTCATGCCGCCAACCCGCGCCCCAAGCCCAGCCCCGATCAGCTTGGAGACGATGGCAATCAGACTGATCATCAGGGTAAGCCCCAAATCGTTGACCGAAAGCGAACGCGCATTGGCGGCGAGTCCAATGCTTACCAAAAATATCGGCACGAAAAAAGAATAGGCAAGCGTGTGAACCCCGCGCTCGATCTTTTCTTTGAGCGGACTGGAAGCCAGCGCCACCCCGGCGATAAAGGCGCCGGTGATCGCCGCGACTCCGCCTACGGCTTCTGACGCCCAAGCGAAAAATAAAATGCTCACCACGATCAACGACATCACCGGCTCACCGATGGGCAAACGTTTATCCTCTACCCAGCGCGCGGCGCGCGGCAAGAACCACATCCCAAACACAAACGCGCCGATGAGGAACAGTACCATTCGCAACAGTATCCAAACCAACTCCACTACACTCGTCCCCCCGCCGAGCGCAAAAGCCAAGAAGGTGGATAACACGGCGATGGCTAACACGTCATCCACCACAGCCGCGCCCAGTAGTGTGAGGCCTTCGCGGCTGCGAAGCCGCCCCATCTCCATCAACGTTTGCGCCGAGATGCTGACCGATGTCGCCGCCATCACAATACCAAGGAAGATCGCTTGATCAAGCGCATAACCGAACGGCAACACTGCCAGCGATCCCAAAATGATCGGAAACACCACTCCCAACACTCCCGACAGCACTGCCGGTTTGCCAGCCTTCGCAAAATCAGAGAGATGAACTTCGAGTCCGGCGACAAACATCAAGAAGATCACACCTAACTCGCCAAATTCGTGAAGCGCGTCCGAAACATGCGCTTTTTGAAAATAATCTGAGCCGAAAATATTGAGCAACGAGGGGCCTAAGATCAGCCCTACTAAAAGTTCTCCCAAAACCACCGGCTGTTTTAAATAGCTAAAAAACCAACCGCCCAGTTTGGCTGAGGCGATGACGATAGCTAACGCAGACAACAAGGGAACGATCATGTATTCCTCCTCGTGCTCAGTAATCGTTGATTTATCGTTGCACTTACAGCAAATACGACCCAGATCATAGAATCACCTTCTTTGCATCAGTCCTTTAATAAAAATTGAGACGGCACAAATAAACTTGTGACCGTCTCCGCCATTTCTCGGAATCTATGAAGCCGAGAACCTTCTATACAGTTTTTCTTACTGCACTCAGTATACCGAAAACCCTACAACTTTGGCAAGATCAGGGTTTCAGGCACTTCACAAAGAAATCGGTGATAGCGTTATAACACCTCACACGATTCTCGAACTTCAACACGTCGTGTCCTTCGTTCTCGAACATCAAATACTCCACCTGCTTGCCCTTGCCGCGTAAGCGCTCGACCGCCGTCGCGCTCACACTTCGCTCTCGTTTAGCAAATAGAGGAGATTGTCTTCTACGCGATACAGCAACGGGGCAATTTGAATTTTCGGATACCGCAGGCGTAAACGTTTGGCTTCGCGCAACACAAAGTCTATCTCATTCCTGATCTCAAACATGGGCGCTAAATTCTTAAAATGCTCTTCTGCCTCTTCTCTATTCCAACCGGCATTCTCCACCAGACCTTGCACAAAAGACTCTCGCTTAGACATCAGGTTTACCATGCCACAGTTGTTATGCCCAATGAGCGCAATGGATTTGACTCCACCAATGGCGATGGCATACGACACTTTGAATTCGCTGTACCTGAGATTCGCGCCACCGGCCCGAATGATAAAGGCAAAATTATCCGGGAGGCGAAGATGTTTGCGATTATCCATGCACATGCCAATCAGCAATTGAGCTGTCGCATACTCATCCAGAGGACGGTGGAGATTGTGATACTCCAACAGAAGTCCAATCGGCGACTCCTGGTATTCAGAGAAAATGGTTTTTGTGGTTGAGACCGCGACGAGCCGATTCATATTTTTTAATCGCCGCCCTCTATTTTGCGGGGAGCAATACCGCGCACTCGCTGGCAAGAAAAGTGATGGCTAAGAAGGCCGCTGCCAACATGAGACATGACCGCCGAGGGGTTTCGCCGCCGCGTTCTTTAGTTTGATATTTCTTTTCTACCGACCTGGGAATTTTCTTGATGGCCCAATACGCGATGAATCAACAGGCTCAACAGGATCAGCCCGGAGAAGGCGACTGGTTCCACCCACCCGTTCGGATCGGCGGGCCAGGTGGGGTGGGCGGCAAATTCCAGGACTTTCAGCGCTGAGTAGACTGCCACGGTTGGGATCAGGATGCCTTCGGCCTCGCCTTCCAACCGGCGGATCAGAGTCAGCACATCGCGTGAACTGATGTCTCGACCCCATACCTGACTAACCAGGGTATCCAGAATATCCATGACAAAGGCGGCAGCAGCCAAGGTGATGGCAACGGACTCTAGGACCTGCACCAGCAAGATGAACGCGGAATATTTTCCCGAGATCATTTGGACGAAAATCTTTTCGCCTGCAGAGAAGGCAAACATAACCCCGGTCGCGAACACTGCGCCTGCTGTCAGCAAACCCAGAGCTATAGCGACGAAGCGAAGAGAGTGTTTCCTCATTACTCCACCTCAACAATGCCAGCGTTCGACAAGCGCGAGCGCATAGCCAAAATAATCTTCATCAGGCCGGCCACCACCGCCGCAATGATCAGGAGGTATACGAGCCACTCAAATTCCTCGATCAACAGGATCAACTGCGGCCAGTGCTGACCTAGTAGAGCTCCCGTGATGGTTTGCAAAGTGACGCGGGCCCCCGCGCCCAGCGTCGTGAAAAGGATAAAGTGGGGCAGCGGCATGTAGCTCATCCCGGCCGGCAAAGAGACCAGGCTGCGCACGCCCGGAATGAGGTGCCCAAACAGGACGATGGCATTGCCATAGCGGCTAAACAACCGTTCGACTTTATCCAAATCGGTTTCGCGTAACAATAGCCAGCGTCCGTAACGGCGGATGAACTTTCGGGTGAGCGGTTCTCCGGCTTGGCGGCCAAAAGCATACAATATCAGCGCGCCGATCAGTGAACCGAAAGTGGCGGCAACAACAATCCCGGCAACATGCATCTCGCCGCGCGCCGCCAGCAGACCGGCCGCGGGCACTATCAGATCCGATGGCAATGGTGGAAAAATAGTTTCGAGAATTGTCGCCAGCACAATGCCGCCGTAACCCAGCTGGGCGATGATTTGCTCCAGAAAAATTCGTACTTGTTCTGCAAATTCAGCCATATACTTGATTTCTTCTTACTTGTTAGCGTATTGTTCTAGTGTGAGATAACGCAGCAAGCAGCCCGCTCCGCCAAACCCCATCAAAAAGTCGCTGTGATTCACGACCTCAACTTGGCACTGGTTCCGTGCCGCCAGCCTAACCAGCTCTTCTTTGAGCCTGACATCCAACATGCCTTTGGCCAACACGAGTACATCGGCCTGACTCCGCTTCAGGGCCTCCAAACTGGCCTCGGGACCGATCACCGCCAGTCCACCGGTCCTGACCTCCCGTTGAAGCACGTCTACGATAGCCAGGGATTCTTGTTCTTCTTGTTCAACAAAGGAGGCGAGGGTCGCCGCCACAACGTCCGAGATCTCGTCACTGTTGGCGGCGACCACTGTATCAATCAGCCCGGCTGCCAGATGTTTGGGCAATGCCAGCCGCACCCGGGAAGTCATCCGCGGATCTCCAGCCAGGATCAGATGCGTGTGTCCACCCGCTGCCATCAGCTGTTCCAAAGCCTTGATCATTTCCTTGATGAACCGGTTAGTTCGTTCTTGGCGATGATTTTGGTAGCGTTCTTTGGACCAGCCGCGGCCCACACGCTGACGCAATTCCGGTCGCTGTCTCCACAGTTCTTCCGTCACTGCGCCCAGGTTGACCTCCAGAATGCGCGCGCTTTCTTTGGTGGCAATCACCACCACGTAGCGGTGGTACGTATCCTTAAGTTCGACCAGATGATAGAGATTGGGCGTGGAGTTGACCGCAATCCAATTGGGCAATGGCACACGAAACTGAAGCGGCAGGAAAAAGGGTTGCAGACCGCCGCGAGCGAATAGGGCCACCCCTTTTGCGTCAGGGAGCAGCTCTGAGGCAATGAAAGCCTCAATCCGGTCCAGCGCCTCCTCAAATTCCTGTCGCGCTTTGCCTGACAGAGTCTGTCTTACCAAAAATGCCCGTTCCTTGAGGACGCGGCGATGCTCGGAGTCGCTCGCCTCCAAGTTAAGATAGTAACTGATGACTGGCGAATCCGTTTCTTCAAGAGTTGCCAATGTGCGGATGTGTTTCTGTAGATTTTTGAGCTCCATGATTTTATCCTCTATCTTCAACTACTCGCCTTCGCTTCACGTAATGCGGCCTGGATCATCAGTAACTCGCCCACGTTATCCATCGTGACCAGCCCCACCAATTGCCCATGGTGTGTCACGGGCAACGTGTGGCACTCACATTCTTGCAGCCGCGTGAATGCTGTCTCCAGCATCTCGAAAGAATCCGCCGTTTGAAACTCACGCCGCATCACGTCGGCGACGAGCGTCTCCTGCCCCCGCTGCGCCACCGCGGACAGCAAATCACCGCGCGTCAACACTCCCACTACGCGCCCGTTATCCACGACCGGAAAATCCTGCTGCGAACCTATCAGGATCAACTCAATAGCGCGGGCGAGTGAATCGTGTGGGGACAGCGTGCGGAAGTCGGTCAGCATCGCCCGGCTGAGCGGGATGCCGCCCAGGGCGGATTTCATCTGTACCATACTGGCCTCTTGCGCTGCGCCAATCCACACGAAGAAAGCGATGAACAGCAAGAACGGGTTCGTGAACAGGCCGATGAACCCAAACAGGAAAGCCAGTCCCTGTCCCAGAAAGGCGGCAATCTGCGTCGCCTGTGTGTATTCCATCCGCATCGCCAGCAGGGCGCGCAGCACGCGTCCACCATCCATCGGGAAGGCTGGGATCATATTGAACAGCACGAGAGAGATGTTTACCAACATCAGCCGTTCCAGGAACGAGCCGCTTGCCACGCTCAACTGGCTCAACGGCTCCAGCCCGCCGGTGACGGATAACCAGATGAACAGGACTGCCGCGATAACCACGTTGACGGCCGGGCCGGCCAGCGCCACCCACAATTCCTGCCGGGGATCGTCGGGCATCCGTTCCAGGCGCGCTACGCCGCCAATGGGATAGAGGGTGATGTCGCGCGTTTTGATGCCGTATTTGCGTGCCGTGAGCGCGTGTCCGTACTCGTGCAACACCACGCAGGCGAACAGCGACAGGATAAAGCCGACGCCCGAGAGCACGGCGGCCAGAGTGCGCCCTTCCAGCCAGTGGGTCAATGCTACCCAGCCGACGAGGAGCAGAAACGTGGCGTGCACGTAAACTTCGATGCCGGCAAACCTGCCTAATTTCCAGGACCACTTCATGGGATCACTCTCCTGTTGGATGAATATGCGTGGGCATGATGGCGCGCGGCACGGCGAATTTTCTGCCGCGCGATCAGGGTAACTGTAACCACGAACAAGGCAATGTGCAGCGCGGCAAAGAAGACGATAGTCTTTATGGGTATGTCGTTCATTAGGACATTTTCCCAAACCAACCGCGTCGCTCCATCCACTTCGCTAGTTCCAACACGGGCGAGATCGTCAAGGACAAAAGAATCACAATAACCCAATCAATTAGCGGCAAGTAGAAAGTGCCGAAGGCATCGTGCAGGAAGGGCACATAGACGATTGCAATTAGCAGCACGACTTCCCACAGAATCGCCCAATTCAACCACTTGTTGGCAAAGGGCTTATTCAGCACTGAGTGCCGGTCGGAGCGGTAGTTGTAGGCTTTGAAGAATTGAATCAGCACCAGCGAGATGAAGGTCATCGTCATAGATTCTTCAAGGCTGCGGCCAGAGCTCAGCGCCCAAGCGAAGAGACCTAAATTGACAAGGGCTGACCACACGCCGCCCACCACCATGAGAGTCACAACAGGGCGGGTGAAGATGCCGGTGCGCGGGTTGCGCGGTTTACGGCGCATCAGGTCCGCTTCGGGCGGGTCCACCGCCAATGCCAAAGCAGGCAAGCCATCCGTGGCGAGGTTGACGTACAGAATTTGCACGGCGGTCAGCGGCAGAGGCAGGCCGAGGAGCGTGGCCCCGGTCATCAGTCCAAGTTCTCCGATATTGGACGAAAGCAAGTACATCAAATACTTTTTGATGTTGCCAAAGATGCCGCGTCCCTCTTCCACCGCCGCCACAATGGAAGCAAAGTTGTCATCAGTGAGCGTCATCGCCGCCGCTTCTTTCGTCACGTCGGTGCCGGTGATCCCCATGGCAATACCGATGTCGGCTTTTTTGAGCGCGGGTGCGTCATTGACGCCGTCGCCCGTCATGGCAACGACGTGATCTTTCTTCTGAAAGGCTGTGACCACGCGCAATTTATGCGCTGGAGAGACGCGAGCATAGACTTCAATATTTTCCACTTCGCGCTCAAATTCGGACTCGCTCATAGCTTCCAGTTCCGCGCCCGTGACGACCCGGCCTGTTTTGAGCAAACCTAGTTCGCGGGCGACGGCTTGCGCCGTGAGAGGGTGATCGCCCGTGATCATAACTGTCTTGATGCCGGCTTGCTCACAAGTTTGAATCGCCGCTTTGGCTTCGGGTCGCGGCGGGTCAATCATTCCCACCAATCCTAGAAACGTCATGTCATGTTCGGCGTTCTCCAACTTGGCGTTTGATTTGGAGGCCACCGCGAGTACGCGCAAAGCTTCGCTCGCCATCTGTCGAGCTGTTTCCAATATCATTTCTTTGCTTGCAACGTCGAGTGGTGCTTCACCTGCTATGGTCAACTGCCTCGTACAAGAGTCAAGGATGATTTCCGGCGCGCCTTTAGCGCAGGCGATCATGCCAACCGGACTCGTATGCAGCGTCGTCATGCGTTTCGTTTCCGATGTGAATGGGATTTCGTTCACGCGAGGGAAGCGTGAATCAAGCTCGGCTTTGGGCAACCCGGCTTTGGCGGCAGCAACCACCAGTGCGCCTTCGGTTGGGTCGCCTTTAACGTACCAGCGATCATCGGCTTCGTTGCGAACGATGTGTGCATCCGAAGCAAGGGTGGCGGCTTGCAACAAGTGCTTGAGTGGCGCAGAAGGTTTAACGGTGACGCCGTCACCCGAGAATTGACCGAACGGCGCATACCCCGCCCCGGACACTTCCAGCATTTGCCCGCCCACAAAAATTTTGCGCGCCGTCATCTCGTCCTTCGTCAGCGTGCCGGTCTTATCAGAGCAGATCACCGAAGTACTGCCGAGTGTTTCGACTGCCGGTAAGCGGCGCATCAGTGCATTGCGCTTCACCATACGCTGTACGCCAAGGGCGAGAGAGATAGTGACCACAGCCGGCAACGCTTCTGGCACCACGGCGACAGCCAGCGCAATGCCGAAGATCAACATTTCGATAAAAGGTTGTCCGCGGAAAAGGCCGAGGGCGACGATGATCGCCACCACGACAAAGGCGGCACGCGCCAGCGTATGCCCGACCTTATCTAAATTTTCTTGCAATGGAGTCTTGCCAGTTTCAATCGTTTGCAGCATTTGGGCAATCTTGCCGAACTCGGTGTCCATGCCGGTGGCGACGACCATCGCCCGACCCCGCCCGTACGTTGCGGCGGTGCCGGCGTAGCCCATGTTCTTGCGATCACCCACGGCTAAATCGTCGCCCGAAATTGGCGCGGCGTGTTTTTCTACCGGCACCGACTCGCCGGTGAGCGCGGCTTCTTCGATTTGCAAATTGATAGACTCGATCAATCTGACATCGGCCGGAATTTTGTTCCCGGCGCGCAAGAGGATCACATCTCCCGGCACGAGGTCGCGGGCTGGAAGTTCAACTTCTTTGCCATCACGCAATACAGTGGCAGTGGGCGCCGCCATTTGGCGCAAGGCCTCAATCGCGCGTTCAGCGCGATACTCTTGCACGAAACCCAACAGCACCGCGAACAGCACGATCACCGCAATCGCAATGGCTTCAACGCCATGCCCCAAAAAAGCTGAAAGTGCTGTGGCGACCAGCAAGATCACAATCAACACGTTTTTGAACTGCTCAAAGAGCAGCGTCCACGGCGAGATGCGCTGAGCGGCTTGTAGTTCATTTGGACCGTGTTCAGCCAAACGGCGAATAGATTCGTCATTCGTCAAACCATTCGATGTGGATTGCAGATGAGCGAAGATTGTTTCGCTAGACAACGTATGCCAAAGTGGCGATGCGTTTTTAAGTGCTGGTTTCGTCATTTCTTGTCTCCTGAACTAATTTTATTCTCCACGTCTTCGCGGCGTATTTGAGTCGCCTTGAAAACAAGGTGATTGAACCAATACAATAATGCCGCCATGCCGGGGATAGCAGCGAGCGGCGCGCACTCCGCAAGGGCAATGACTTCTTCTTCTAACCATAGAGCGACAGCAGCTCCGCCACCGCTGACTCCTACGATTGGCCAGAATACCCACCGCCAGCGAGGCGGCAAACTGAAGGGGGGAAGATAGTGTTTCATGGTGACCTCCAAAAATAAAAAAAGCCGGCAGCCCTCCTGTTTAGGAGGTGATGCCGGCCTACATTGCAACCCGTCGTCACTCGGATTAAGCCCGGTGACTACGCTTTGTCTTGTCCGCCGATCCAGATTAAATCTGGGGTTCGTGTTGCATTATACAACACGGAATATCAGTTAAATTTATTTCTTAACAATCTCTCATCCTTTGTATTCTAATTGCGCGCCCAAGTTCTCGGTGAGGGTAAACACAATAATGCGCTCGCTGGTTTTGGCGCTGATGTCCGTATGAAGACTTATCACCCGGCAACCTGTCTTTTCCTCAACAATATTTTCTAACAACGGGCGCGATCCTTCCAAAAGTTGTCGCCGCACTTGCTTGATCAGAGTGTGCCCCTCAGTCGTTTGCGCTAACTTGGCTTCGGCCGGCGTCAGCACACCACGCAGGCGGATAAGGATCATATCCTCAATGATAAAGACGCGAGCTTCGGCGGGACCTCGTCCGAGATGGTCTTTTTCAAATTGAATGAGGGCGTTGGCGAGTGAGGCTTCGACTTCGCCGCGAGTAGGTTTAGACATAATAATTATGGCAGCTTCACACAATTCCCCGTGCCGGCGCGCACTTCGTAATCCGCCGTGATGACTATCGCGCAAAATTCTGTCGCGCTTGCCGGACGATCATAACGCGCCACCAATGGACTTGTGCCGGCATAATCGTAACCCTGTAGTTTAGGATTCATCGTGTTGAAATAGAAACGAATCTTCTGTCCGTTTGCCGAAGGCGCAAAACCCGCCGTCTTAAAATCCACTTTCATAATGCTGGCTGAAACCTGAACCGTCACGATCTGCACTTTGTCATCCGCGCTCGCCGTAGTGGCTTTGGCAATATACGCCGCTTCAGTGAGTCGAAGTGCCACCGCCGTTGTCGCTCGCAGATCGGGCGTGCTGCTTGGGCGTGTGGGCGCATTGACGCGCGTTTCGGTGGCTCTCAGCACAAGTGTATTGGTCGGTTGAGGCGTCGCGGTTCGAGTCGGCGGCACGGTCGGGAAATCTATGGTGGCGACAACAGGTTGAGCTGAAACGATCACCACCTCAGTTGCCTCAGGCGGATTCAATATGCCCGACAAGAGGATTCCGCCCACACCCAGCAACGCTAAAAATCCCAGCACCAACACACCCGCCAACGCCCAAACCCACAAAGGGACGCCGCCACTTTTTTCTTTTCCCTTTTGCGCCTTCGCCAACTTAGTTGGCGCAACAGGTTTAGCGGAGACCTCCGAGTTCTCGCGAAGCGCCCCGTAGCGAAGCGGAGTGGGTAAGAACTCGGAGGTCTTGGCTAAGATGATTCGCCCATCTTGAGTCTGACCCAAGAACACCGGAGTGTCGCCGCCTTGCGTGGGCAGCGGTTTGTTTAAGGCAACCGTCTCAAGCGCGGAGGCGAATTCACCTGCGGTTTGGTAGCGCGCGTTAGCATCTTTCGCCATCGCTTTAGAGATCAGAGTCTCACAATCAGCAGGCAGATTCGGATCAACGCTTAAGATGCGCGGCACGGGTTCGGTGATGTGTTTGACCACCACGCCCATCGGCGTCTCACCTTTATACGGCGTTTGCCCGGTGAGCAACTCAAAAAGAATCGCGCCGAGGGCATACACATCACTGCGCGCATCCACCACCGCATCGGAGCGCGCTTGTTCGGGACTCATGTAAGACGGCGTGCCAACAATAGCACTGCCCGTGAACGAGCCACTGCCTTGAGTTAATTTTGCAATTCCAAAATCAGAGAGATACGGATCGTTATTTTGATCGAAGAGGATGTTAGCCGGTTTAAGATCGCGGTGGATGACACCTTTAGAGTGGGCGTGATCGAGGGCAGGCGCGAGGCGATTAAAAATACGCGAGACTTCTTGAAGAGTCAGCGACCCTTTTTGTTTAAGATGATCGGCAAGTGAACCGCCGGGCATGAGGCGCATGACAAAATACGGCACGCCGCTCTGCTCGCCAAAATCATAGACCGGGACAATCGCCGAATGTTCGAGGGCGGCAATGGTTTGCGCTTCACGCTCGAACCGCGCGCGGAACGACGGGTCGTGCAAAAATTCGCGCGGCAGAACTTTGATCGCCACATCGCGTTTGAAGCGCGGGTCGTAGGCGTGATAAACCGTCGCCATGCCACCGCGCCCCAGTTCTGATTTCACTTCGTAACGACCAATCATCGGGGTTGCCATTGAGGGCGATTATATACTGTGATGATTAAGAGGTATACAGGTGAACAGGTAGACAGGTAAAGGGTATACGGCTGAACTTACGCAAAACACGTTAGCGTCATTGCGAGTGCTTCGCAAAGCAATCTCGCGCCAGTGTTGCCCAGAGATTGCTTCGCGAAGAACGCTCGCAATGACGGATTGGCAATAGGATAAAATACATTCATGCGAAGAACTTCATCAGGTGACGCATTAAGTCAAAAGATTCATATTCTGGGTGATCTACTGGGCGAGACGATCCGCGAACAGGAAGACCCCGCCATCTTTGCGCGCGTGGAACGGATTCGCGCCCTGGCCAAAGACTGGCGCGCCGCCGACTCGGCAGACAACCTGCACACCCTGACCCACGTCAGCGACGAAGCCGACATCGAAACGAATCTTCTGACACTCAAAGCCTTCACCTCTTATTTCCATTTAGTGAATCTCGCCGAAGAACATCACCGCGTGCGCGTGCTGCGGGCGCGTGATCGCGCCGCCGATATTGACCCTGTCGCTGACTCTATCGCCGACGCCGTTTTCACGTTGCGCGATCACGGTTTGACTCCACAAGACGTTCAAGCATTGCTCGATCAACTCTCAGTTGATTTTGTCTTCACCGCCCACCCTACCGAATCGAAACGGCGCAGCGTGTTAGAAAAATTGCGGGCGATCAGCGCCACACTCCAACGAGTTGATTCAGAGGACGTCTCGCCGCGCGATCTCGACGAAGCTTACACCGAATTGCAAACGCAGATCACGTTGTTGTGGCTGACCGACGAAGTGCGGGTGAAGAAGCCAACGGTGATTGACGAAGTGCGAAACGGTTTGTGGTTTTTCTCCGGGACTCTGTTCAACGCAGTGGCGCAAACCTATCGCTCGCTGGAAGAGGGGCTGGCAAGCGCTTATCCCGATCACGTCTTCAACATCCCGCCTGTTTTTAAATTCGGATCGTGGATCGGCGGCGATAGGGACGGCAACCCGTTTGTGAACAACGAAGTGACATCGGCGACGCTTGCCCTGCACCGCGAGTTGGCGCGAGAGAATCTAGAGAACGCGGTGATGCGGTTGATGTGGGAGATGAGTCTATCGGTGCGTTACGTGTCACAGATCGAATCTTTTTTGAGCGAGCAGCGAGAGCGTTTCCCTTATTCGCTCAAACAACTGGAAGCGGATCATCCTGATCAGCCGTATCGCCAAGCGTTAGGAATCATCGTCACCCATTTGAACGATGATCGAATCTACGCCAATGGCGACGAAGTGCTGAAAGACCTTAGGCGCATTGAAGACAGCTTGGCGCGCAGCAAGGCGACTCTGTTAGCCGAAGAACGTTTTGCGCCATTGATTCATCACACCCAAACTTTTGGCTTGCACACTGCCGCGCTCGACATCCGCCAACACAGCGGCGAGCATGAAGAGACGATCACGGAAGTCTTTAGGGTTGGCGGCGTCACCGAGAATTATGCCGCGCTGCCCGAATCGGAAAAAGTTAAGTTGTTGGCGGCGCAGCTTGAGAAAGGTGATTTCAAGACAAGCTCGCAATTCGCGTTTTCCGAGAAGACGCTTGAGTCGAACAATCTCTTTAATTTGTTGAAGCGCGCCCACGATCACGATGCCTCGGCGTTGGGCTATTACATGATCAGCATGGCGCACGCGCCGAGTGACGTGTTGGAAGTGTTGTGGTTGATGCGCCGTGTTGATCTGGCGATAGATGTTGCGCCGCTGCTGGAAACGATTGCCGATCTCGAAGAGGCGCCGACGATGTTGGAGTCGTTGTTGAGCGTGAACGTCTATCGCGAACATTTGCGAACACGAAACGATCATCAGTTGATTCAACTTGGCTATTCGGACAGCACGAAGGACGGCGGTTACGTCACGGCGAGTTGGGCATTGTATCGGGCGCAGCGCACACTGACGAAGGTCGCCGAAAAATTCGGCGTGCGCTTAACTTTTTTTCACGGACGCGGCGGCGCGATTGGGCGCGGCGGCGGACCCACGCATCGCGCGATTTTGGGATTGCCGCCGAACACGATGCACGGATCGATCCGACTGACCGAGCAAGGCGAAGTGTTGTTTGATCGTTTCGGGCACCCGATCATCGCCCAGCGCTATTTGGAGCAAGTGGTTGGCGCGGTCTTGCGCGTGGCGGCTGGCACGAGCTCTGGCGTGCAACCGGAGTGGGAAGCGGCGATGGAGTCACTGTCCGAGTCGGCGCATCAAGCGTATCGCAAATTTGTGTATGAGACGCCGGACTTTCTGGAATACTTTGGGCAGGCGACTCCGATTGACGTGATCACCGAACTGACGATTGGCTCGCGTCCGTCAAAACGAAGTGCCAGTGGACGATTGGAAGACTTGCGCGCCATCCCTTGGGTCTTTGCTTGGATGCAGAGTCGTAATACGTTGCCGGGCTGGTACGGACTCGGCAGTGCGATTGCCCGTTACGTGGAGCGAATCCCGAATGGAGTTGATCAACTGCGCCTGATGTATCGCGGTTGGTATTTCTTCCGGGCGATGATGGACAACGCCCAACAAGCATTAGCCAAAGCCGATATGGCGATTGCCAGTTGTTACGCCGATCTCGTGGCGGATCGTGAATTGCGAGATCGAGTCTTCAACCAGATTCGTGACGAGTATGATCGCACACGCGAGATGTTGCTGTTGGTGAACCGCCAAAAAGTTTTGTTGGGCAACGAGCCGGTATTGCAACGGGCAATTAAACTCCGCAACCCCTACGTCGACTCGATGAGCTTCATTCAATTAGGTCTATTACGCAAACTGCGCGCTCTGCCCGCCGAGAGCGACGAGCGCAAGGAGATCATGGATGCGCTGAGGTTGAGTATTGTGGGGGTGGCGGCGGGACTCAAGAATACGGGCTGATGCCTCACCCCCTAACCCCCTCTCCTGATGACAAGAACCAAAGGCGTCATCAGGAGAGGGGGAATTGATTCTTTTGGGTTAAAATTTTTTCTTGAGCCGTCATTGCGAGGAGCGTTTTTTGCGACGAAGCAATCTTGTTATTTGGGTTTGAGATTGCTTCGCAAAGTGCGCTCGCAATGACGGGCGCTCCCCTCTCCCGAAAATGTTTTTGCTTTTTATTTTCGGGAGTGGGGTTGGGGGTGAGGAAAATGTTGGTAGCTTTATTTTGCAAACACTAACAGATCGCCAAACTCTGTTGGTTGCAGTTGTTCATATTCTTTCTGTGGCACTTTCACATACTTCCACGTCTGACCTGTTAACTGCGTAGCGTTCTCTGCCCAATAATGCGCGGCATCATCTTTGCGCGCGACTTCAGAAGTTTCTTGCCCCTTCGTTTCGATCAAATAGTGATCGCCGTTTTTTAATTCGGCGACGAAGTCAGGGTAGTAATAACGCAAGTTGCCAACGGTATCGGTGTATTCCACCGCAAAGCCAAATGATTCGGGGAGTTTTGAAAAACGGGTGACATCATTGGCGTGCTGCAAAAATTTAGCGAAGTCGCGTTCAAATTCGTTGTCGCACGGAACAAGATTGAAAACACACTTGGGCGCGTCATACGTTGGACGCGACCACGGAAACGGTTCGCATTCTGACAAGGCGCGCCCTTCGTTGATCAGTGTTGGCGACAGTGATTCCACGACTAAAGGTTGAAGCGCGGCGACAAATGTTTTTACTGTGACATATTGCGCGACATTCGTGTTAATCGCTTTGATGATCACTGGATCATTGAGATCAACTGTTTCACCAAATGCGCGTTGCTCCAGATAGGCGCGCACTTTGGGGGCAAGGGCGGCGAATTGACTCGGTAGTTTTACTTCTTGCGAGATGTGCTTGGCGTAATACGAGATCGTCTCTTGCGACGTTTGCGCTTCAGGCAAAATGTATTCGCGCTCAATCAATTTTTTGAGCGTAATGAGATCGTAGCCTTCATATTTAAAGCGCTTCTCTTCAACCGCATCTTCTTTGCGCGGCAGATTCGCCGTAGGCAGAGTCATCACGTCTAAAGCGTTGATCTCGGCAGTGATGGATTTTTTACGTTGGAGTAACGGACTCAAAGAGGGCAGACGAATATCCTGATCTTTGCGATTCGGATCGGGGGCGATGTGAACAATTTTGAGTTTGTCTTTGCCGATCTCAAACGTCTCAAGTTTTAGATTCTCTTGCTTCTCAAGGTCTTCGACAAATGAGATAAAGGCTTTGTTGCCGATAACATCCACCCGCTCGGTGTAAACAATGTTGCTGGCGCGGAACATCAGACGCAAGCCGCGCCCGATAGTTTGCTCTGGCAAAATGTTTGCCTTTGAGGTGTAAGGACGCAAACCCACGACAACGGTGACATTCTGCACATCCCACCCTTCACGCAGCATCAAGACGCTGACAATGGCATTAACCGGACTCGTGCCTTGATCCACATCACGCGCAAGTTGTCGCGCTTTATCAAGGTCTTTATCCGAAATCTCGCCTGAACGTTTGGTGTGAATGACCAGTAATTTATCGCCCGCAAAATCTTCGGGGTATTTCTTTTGAAAGTAGTCGCCCACATCATCGGCATCGGTGGTGTCGTTGAGCATCACGAACAAGAGGGGTTTCTTCTTGAGCGGCTCAAGTTCTTTTTTATATTCGCGCCAACGCTCTACACCTGCGGTGAGAAATGCTTTGTAACGCGTGCTGGCGACATTAGACTTCGCTTCTTGAATTCCGGTGGCAATTCCTTTAACGGGTCGCTTGACGATGCCATCCAAGATCGCTTGCTTGAGGGGATAGTCGAACACTGTCCACGAAAATAGACCGCCCTTTTGATGGCGCGGGGTGGCGGTGAAATCGAGTTGGGCGGTCAAACCTGTTTTGATATTGGCATGCAAATTGCGAATCACGTTATTCCACGCGCTGTCTTCGTCGTGGGTGTGATGCGCTTCATCGTTGATCACTAAACAGTGACCGCGTCGTTTAGCGATGCGCTTCGTAAAATCTTCTATCGCCGCAGGTTGAGTCGGCGGCTTGCGCCCCAGCACAGCAGTCATCTCATCGGGTTCGTCGTCGTCAGAGTCTTCCTTGTCAAGATGAAGTTGATCGATGTTGGTCAGATAAAATGCGCCAAGCGAGGAAGCGCGTTCGGGATCGCCGCGCATATAAAATTCAACATCCCAATGAATTTTTAGTTCGGGGGGAATAATCGGATCGGTTTTGAAGATGCGCCCATTGGCGAAGTCGGATCGTAATCGCTCGAAGACGATGACGTTGGGGGCGATGAGTAAAGTCGTAGGCGCGTAGTCGGCATCATCTTCGGCAACGGCGTTGAAATACTGCCAAGCGAAGACGAGCGCCATCACTTTCGTTTTGCCGCTGCCCGTTGCCATCTTGATGCAGTAACGGGTGAAGAGATCGTATTGCAATAAGCGCAAATTTTTTGTTTTAGAGGCAAAGGTTTCGAGTAGGTCTTTGTGGGCGCGAATCTTTTTTACTTCCCACAAATAAATCAGCGTTTCCATCGCTTCGCGCTGCGAGGGGTGATACATGAAGGCGCGTTTGTTAGGGAGACGATGATCGGTGCGGAACCAGTAGTTGAGCAGTTGCGCGGTGGTGGCGGTGACACCTTTGTAGCCCGCTTCGCGCCATCCTTTCACCGCTTCACGAATCGCTGGCACACACGGCGCGGTAGCCGTCTTCACTTCTAACAAACTTTCTTGCGCGGGGGATGTTTTAGGTTTGCGAGGCATGGTGTGTTAAGACCGACGCGGTCTTAAAGACCGCGTCGGTCTATTGAGCTATTTAACTTCCACCTTGATCGTCTTCGTCGTATCGTTACCCAAGATGTCTATCACTTTGACGACGATGATGTAACTACCGGCTTCATCGTAAGTGTAGGAAATGTTTTTCTCTAACTCACGACTCTGTTTGGTGCGATACGTTTGCCATTGATTGTGGAAGGTGTCGTCTTTGTAATCCCAATCCACTGCCCAATAGTCAATCCATTGCGACCAATGTTTAACGGCTTGCTGCACTTCGGCGGGGACATCATCGGGCGGGATGACGAAGTCGGTGAGGGTGAGCGTGACGGCACGACCTTTTTTCTTGACATCCACCGCCAGCGCGGCGAGTTCAAAGAAATGCAGATCGCCCTCATCCACCGCGCGTTTGTCCATCACATCGTTGGGGATGCGGATCGGTTTGACGTTGACCCCGGCTTGCGCCGCCTGTTGCGAGACCACTTCGTGAAATTCAAAGGCGAAGTCCCAACCCAAAATGTCCACGCCTTTTTGAGTGGGCGCATCTTTGCCTTTGCCGATAGATTTTTTAAATTCGCTGACGATTTGATTTACATCACCCAACGTGACGGGGGAGTCAACTGAGCCGACATGCACCATGCGTCCGTTCTTGAGACCGTGCAAATAGGTGTAGCCGTTGATAGGACGCGCCCCATAAAGTTTGAGGATGAATTGCGTATACGCTTGTTGCGCCGCTTGTTGACCGCTTTCTTCTGACTCCTGACTCCTGAATTCTGTCTTTTGCCACACTTGTCTTTCATACTTGCCAAGATTTTGCACGACGAAGGGACGCACGCCTTGAATAGATAGTAAACGTTTGCGCGCGGTGTGAATTGCAAAACGCCCCAAGTCGCAGGTGATCCAACGGCGATTTAATTTCTCAGCGGTTGCCGCCGTTGTGCCACTGCCGCAAAAACAATCCAACACTAAATCACCTTCGTTGGATGAAGCCTTGATGATACGTTCAAGAAGGGCTTCGGGTTTTTGGGTTGGATAACCAACACGCTCAACAGCTTGAGAATTGATAGCAAATATATCAGCCCACAAATCCTGCACAAGGGAGCCTTTCGCGACATCTGCATACATTTTCAAACGAGGCAATCCACCACTAGGAGGCCAATAAATGTCTCCAGCTTTATCCAATTCATCGAGTCTCTCAATCTTATACCGCCAATGATTGCCTTTAGCAGAAACATCTATGCCACGCCAAGGCTTTCCCGATGATCCTGCGCGTGTACCTGCTGCAATTAGACTAACTGCCTGAAAGTTACGCCCACGATTGTCAATAGATGTATACCGTTCTTGAATATAGTCATCCTGATTTTGATATTGCTGATTCCAAATAAAATCTTCCGTCTTTGAATAATAGAGAAGGACATCATGAACTGGCCCATATCGCTTTGCAGAATTATGAGCCCCTGTTCTTTTCCATACAATCTCATTTTGAAAATTATCAGACCCCAGAATCTCATCTAAAACCACTTTGACATAATGCCCCATATGAGAATCGAGATGGACATAAATACTTCCATCATCTGCAAGCAACTCGCGCAGTAACACCACTGTTTCGTAAAACCATTGTAAGTATGAATCTAAACCACGCCCCCATGTATCACGATAGGCTTTCTGTTCAATAACATTTGGCTCTTTGGTAAATGAGGCAACTTCTTCGTCGTCTTCATCTTCGGGATGTAGTGTAGTGGTGAAAGAAAAATTCGCGCCGACGTTGAAGGGCGGGTCAATGTAAATGAGGTTGACCTTGCCGGCGAACTCATCGAGCAAAGAAGGCAGGATATATTTTTTATCGCCCCAAATCAAACGGTTGCGCCATTCGCTGTCACGCCCGGCGGCGAACAAGTCCAACATCTTCTGTCGTTCTTGGGCGCTCTCGTTGACCGTCTCCACGTTTTGAAACGGCAGCGAGACGCGCAGAGGCGCGGTCTTGTTGCCGTGTGCATCGTATTTGCCATCCCATATCAGTTCAGTCATATAGTGATCCTTTGGTGAGTCAGACCCGATCAAGACCTGACAGGTTTTGCTTTCACGTTAGCAAACCCACACGTTACCAAACCTGTCAGGTCTGTGCGTGACGCAAGATGATTATACTCGCGGTTGTTAAACAAAAAAATCGTGACTGCTCACCGTTTGCGCGTGGAAATGAATTTCCACGCTGTTACAAAAAGTCTGCTAAAGCAGACTGACCCCCAACGCGATTTATCGCGTTTCCGCGAAGCGTAACAGCAGGATGATTCATCATCCTGCGAGGGCGGGAGCAGTTACAAAAAAGTAACTCGAAAGTTTTCAGTGGTCTATCATCGCCTCTGATAGAATAGCCTGCGCTCAATTACTAATTACCATTTACTGATCACTGTTCACTTTATGACTCGCTTCCCCGCCCTGCAATCCCGCGACTACAGAATTTTTTGGATCGGTCAAGCCGTATCGCTCATCGGAACGTGGATGCAGAACGCAGTGCAGCCGTATCTCGCTTATCGCCTTACAGGTCAACCGATCTATCTCGGTCTGATCGGCTTTGCCCAAACGTTGCCGACGTTGCTCTTCACATTACCGGGCGGCGTGTTTGTGGAACGCATGGACAAGCGGCGCGTGGTGATCGTCATGCAAACCGTGTTGATGCTGCAAGCGTTCACGTTAGCCTATCTCGCCATTACAGGCGTGATCACCATCTGGCACATCGTCGTTCTGTCCTTCATTCAAGGCACGGCGCAATCTATTGAAGTGACCGCGCGCCAAGCGATGATCGGCGAACTGGTCGGCAAAGAAGCTCTGCCCAACGCCATCGGTTTAAATTCCACTATCTTCAATGTGGCGCGCATCGTGGGTCCGATGATTGCCGCGCCATTTCTGGTGTTGCTAAAAGATACGGGAGAAGGCTGGGCGTTCTTCGCCAACGGCGTCAGTTACACGGTGGTCATCATTAGCTTGTTCTTCGTTCATACCCACGCGCCAGAAGTCAAACACAAAGAACGCCGAAGCGCGATCTTAGATTTTCGTGAAGGACAAAAATATATTGCGCGAACCCCGCTTGTCGCCACCGTGATCCTCATGGCATCCATCACCGGCTTCTTCGGCTTTCCGTATCGTGAACAGATTCCGGTTTTCGCCCGCGATGTGTTGCATGTGGAGGGGGACACACAAGATGCGGTTGCCGCGCGCAACAGCGCGATGATCACCGTCTCCGGCATTGGAGCGTTAACGGCGGCGATGTTTGTGGCGAGTCAAAGCACCACGTTTAAACGCAAAGGCCTGTTGCTGATGAGCGGGCAAATTGTTTTCGCCGCGTCACTGCTCGGCGTTGCTCTCTCGCGTTCAACGCCGCTTACATTATTATTGATGACGACTGTGGGTTGGGGCTTGGTCACGACGAACACCATGAGCAACACGCTGGTGCAAACCAATGTGCCGCCCGAAATTCGTGGACGAGTCTTTAGCACTTACTTCTGGGCATTGCAGGGGTCAACGCCGTTTGGAAGTTTGTTTATGGGGTGGCTCGCGCAAACTTTTGGCGCGCCGACTGCCCTCGCCGTTTGCGCCAGCGCGATTCTGCTCGTCGCCCTCCTCGTCCATCTGCGCGTGCCGGCAGTGAGGAAAGCAGAAACATAAAGCAAATTCGTGTGCGCTTAAAACCATTTAACCGCAGAGCGCGCAGAGTTCGCAGAGATTTTAAAAAGGGGTTTCTCAGCGTTCTCCGCGATCTCTGCGTTGAGATTCGGCGCAAACAGACAAAGGTATTCGTCTAATCACGCCTCACGTATCACTCATCATGTATCACGCATCACGTATCACGTATCACGTATTTCGTATTCCGTTTTACTCACACGTCACCGTCGCAAAATTAACATTCGTCAGAGTCGCCGGTCCATTCACGGCGATCATATCTATGGTTGAGCCGCCGCGCACGTAACCACCGGTCATCTTCGCCGGAATGCGGATCGTCGTCGCCGTCGGCGAAATAAAAACCCAGCTTCCTTGAAATCCTTCTGCCGGTTTCCACTCGTTCGCTTTTCCACCGAACAACGCCGCCGCTTCGGCAGGTGATGTAGGGCACTTGCTCGCCGCCGGACCACTGCCCTGCTGCGCCGCCGCCGTGGGCGCGCCGCTATTGGGCAAAACATTTTGCGGCAACGGCGCCGAACCCGGATTCGCGCCGCCCGAAATAAACGGCGCTAAAATTTTCGCCGGGTCAATCACGAACGGCGGACGAGTCGGCGCGGGCGTTGCAGTAGGTTGTTGAAATTGCGGCGACCTAATAATGTAAACGCCCAGCCCAATAAAAACCAACAACGCCAACCCTCCCACACTGCTGAACATCCATATACTGCGGCTGGCGCTCTGTCGCTGTCGCCGATCCACCGCCTCAATTTCTTTCATCACCGTTTCAATTTGTTCGCTTGGAAATTTTCCCTCTTCAAAAATCGATCTCACTCTAACTGGTGAATTTCCCAACGCGATCAACTTGCGCGCCCGATCTAATAATTCTTCATTTGAGATCGGCTCACTCGGTGATGCCGACTCGACTGTGAGAGGTGGAGTAATCGGTTGAACGTTGGCGGGTGCGGAGGCGGCAAGCGCGGCGGCAGATCGCTGAGGCGGGGGCGACGGCTTTCGCTCGATCAGTTCGCTCACCTCTTTCATCGTCATCCATTGATCGGAAAGAAAATCGCGCAGAGGACGTAACTGCGCCGGTAAATCT
>ORJL010557932.1_pt1 | contig 22044 bp, 19 predicted proteins | sample 1779941 | NCBI WGS metagenome assembly ORJL01 (sample SAMEA104232317, study PRJEB22302) | groundwater metagenome | biome: forest; feature: aquifer; material: groundwater | place: USA | collected 2011-08-07 | depth 5.8 m
ACTTCTAGAGGGCCCCCAGGCCAGGCGGGCGGTCCCCTGGGCCGCCCGCCAACGCGGTGTTCCTGACGGGAGACACGGGGAGCCGCGATTGCCTGGTGGCTGCGAAGAAAGGAGGATACGGACGGGGTTCGGATGCCAGCGGAACGAACGGAAAACGCGATGACTCTCTTGGCGAACAAACTACGCAGAAATAACGCGGCGACCTGCCGACCGCCTGAACTATGAATCTAATCCAACAGTCTGACCTGCTGCTTGAACAAGCTGAGGAGTATGTGCAAACCGCCTTGCGCTATCGGACGCAGGCCGATCCAAAAGCCGCGATATCAGGGCAGACTAAGGATCACCAAGGCCTGGCAGCCCATCTGAGAATCCATTTCCTCTTCCCCCAGTTGTCGGACTGGCAAACCGAGTGGCTGCTTGTGCTGTATTGGCAGCGGCAGGCCTTGACGCGACTCGTGAACACCCCTCAGCGTGGCCTCCCACCGCTCCTCCGATCCAGGGTGGAACGATCCACCCGCCAGATCGAGCACTGTTTTATGGCGATGGTTGCGCAGATCAGGAACCTGACCTCCGCTGTGGCCATGTCCCCGGTGCAACTGGCCCTTCTCGACCGGGAATTCCTGCGCATCCCGTTTCCGGAGCCGCTCGAGCGCGGCCCGGCGCCGATCAATCCGACGCCCCCCGACCTCAACCCGGACTGAAGTGTCCGTGAAACGGCCTTCGCGGTGATGATGCTATAGCTCGTTCCAACTCGCAATGGCCCAACCGAAGACATTGGTGTTGCCGATGCTTTCATCATAATGAAAATTAAACTGTCCATTCATGGATACGCTTCTGCTCACAGTGGAGCCAATAAAGTCGAGATTATCATTGCCGCCCCCGGAAAGGCTGAGGGCGGCGTTGGGGGCGTAGATGCATCCGGCGAAGGCGCTGTTGCCACTGAGACTAATTGAAGTATTTTGAGGCGTGCCCAAATATTGAAAATTGGCGGCTTTGCCGCTGCTGTTCAGCACGCCGTTGCCGCCAAAACTCGCCGACGCTCCGCTCATATATATAGTCAGGCTGGCGTTGGTTGCGATGGTGATGGAGGATTGGCCAGTCATGGAAATATCCTCGGATATGTACAAGGTCGCATTCCCCGAGACTAACACCTTGCTCTGGCCGCTGAGGCTCAGAGAGGACAAGACATAGTTGTGACTGCCCATAATCATGACATAAGTTACCCCGTCCACTCTGCCCGAGCCCGCGCTTCCACGGTCAGGAATAGTTGATGGGATGACCACGTCCTTAAACGCAACGTTCATATCGTTTCTGCTGTAGTCCGGTTGAACGCCGCTTCTCCCCGCCGCGTGCCAAGCCAGGTCACCGACACTGCCATTCCGTATTGAGACCGTGCCGTTGGGACCTGTATCAACAGAGCCGTAGATGTCGCCGTTGCCAATGTTGATGCAGTTTGGCAAACGCGAGTTGCTCGCAATATCGCCGTTGGCGGCACGCTTGCTCGGATCATATTGGCCATTCGTGCTGAACGCGGTGTTTGTAGAGTTAAAACTATCACTACTTACGCCATTGCCATTGAGCGTGATCGTCTCCCTGGCCAGCATGGCGCCGCGCCAGATGCCCTGGCTTGTCAACGCCACCTGGACGGTGCGCTTCAAAGAATTTGTCGAAGGAGGAATGGTCACATACCCGTCAGATACAAATGACGGATTACCATTGGTCACGATCGTTACAAAATAGTAATTGCTTCCCAGGGAACGTTGCTTCCAGTACCCATTTGTGGTTATTGCCCAGCCATTTGCGGAATAATTGTCGAAGCCATTCACATTGATGTGGGCATAGGCTTCTTCGATGCCTGCTTCCGCCACAGCGATGGCCTTGTTCCAGGCCGCGGAGCGGACCGTTGCTTTGAACTGGTAGGAAATCAGGGATAGATCCGCCGCAATGCCTATGAGAAGAACGCCCACTATCACCATGGCGGTGATCAGGACGTGTCCCCGGTTCACGCATGCGGATCGCGTATTAATCTTCATGGTCAGAGTTTGCGGATGACGACCTTGGCGGATTGAGTGGTGCTTGCGTTAATGCGCCCATCGGCATTGGTGGTGGCACATTGCCAGTTTGCCTCCACGAGCTTGGCCTGCTTGAGATCGGCTGTGGTGATAAACTGATCATAGGCTGCCGCGGGCGGATTTCGCTGGAATATTTTGAATTCACATGAGATGCAATTACGTACCCGAACCGCAAGGGTCTGGCTGTCCTGGCGCGTAATGACTCTGGCGTCCGGCAGAAATGTGTAGGTGATGAAACCTTGCGGTGAATCGAGCACAATGGCATTACTGGTAAAATTGGTGACCGTATTGGCCTGGCGCACATCCCTTGTGAACTGGTCAAGCGCAATGCGGTTTTCTTGCTCGAACTGGCTATAGTTATGGATAGCCTTTGACGCTTGCGCCAGGTGAACCATCATGGTGACGGTGGTCAAAAGCACCGTGGCGCCGATGGCGCTGGCAATCAGCGTCTCCGGAAGTGTGAACCCTTTAGTAGACATAGTTTTGGAGCCCCAATCGCGTTACGATCGTTGCGATGTCCCGCTGTCTTGGAATATTCCTGTTTGTCCAGGTTAACGAAATGGTCACGAGGGCCATGTTAGAGGCGTAATTCTCAGTGCCGTTGAAGGCTGTTACGGTCACTGAGCCCGCGTAGGTGGCGCCCTGATGGGAAGGGTTTAGAGGATCGTATGCGGCCTGAAAAGTCTGAGGCAGAAAGGTGGCGTCGTGAAGCTGCTCCCAGGTATAGAGCCGAAGGGTCTCCGTCTTTTCCACGAGGATTTGAGTGGCTCTCCTTTCCTCCGCGGAGATCGAGATCTGGTTCAGGTTAAAAATGATGCAACCATAAAGCGCCAAGGCGGACGTGGTGACAAGTGCCGAGGCGATCAAGGTCTCAATGAGTGAAAAAGCCCTCATCGCTTTTGCGAGACAAGGGTTTATTCCACAGGGTGTATCTTTCGTTTTGCCCGGGCGCGGATACGCCGCGTGATCAGGAGCATCGCCCGGGTCAATGATGGAAGCAGCATTTTCGCAAATTCTGGTCATAACGCGTTTCCTGCCGCCCATGGCACAGCGTTGTTGAGCAGAACCGTGCAGTGCATGAGGTACGCTTATCATATCATGGACACTGATGTTTGCACTTTGAGTTGAACCTACCACGAAAAGTCGCCGTTTGGAAGAAGTATCGGCAGAACAGCGCTGAGCTGTAATGTTGCTCTTGATGCTGTAGGAAGAATCATTCCGATCAGAGAAGCACCATGGGTGAATCGAGTATTGTAGTCAGGTTTTCGGTTCGTCGGGAAGGCCTGAGTGGGTGTCGATGGGCCTCATTGGTGTCCTTGGGGCGCGTGAGCTTGAGCGCTGCGAGACCAGGGCGGGCCTTTCGACCTCCTCGGGGTCACGGGGTAGTCCTCAATTGTCACTTGCAACTTGGAATCGAGGCCTTAAGACTCTAAGCGCATGAATCGCATCACGGAACGGTTTGAGAGGTTGAAGGCCAGTGGGCGGAAGGGCTTCATCGTCTATATCGGCGCGGGCGATCCCAGCCTCGATGCCACCCGGCAATTGGCGCTGGCCTTTGACAAGGCGGGTGTCGATGTTCTTGAACTGGGGGTGCCGTTCAGTGACCCTTTGGCTGACGGATTGGTGAATCAGTTGGCGGCGCAGCGCGGTCTGGACGCGGGCGCAACACCCTTGAAAGTCCTGGGCGCCGTGGCCGAGGTTCGCAAGGAGTCCCAGTTGCCGATCGTCTTCTATATCTATTTCAACCTGATCCACCGGCATGGGCTTGAGAGATTCATCCGCGACGCCGCCGAGGCGGGCGTGGACGGGTTGTTGGTTCTGGATTTGCCTCCGGAGGAGTCTGAGAATTACGAGACTCTGATGCGGAACGCCGGGTTGTGCGCGATTTATCTGGTGGCGCCCACCACTCCCGAGGACCGGATCGAGCAGATCGTCAAGCGGGGCTCCGGTTTCATTTATTATGTCTCGCGTGAAGGGGTCACCGGGATGCAAGAGGCGGTGGCTGGAAATCTCAGCGAGATGACCGCGAGGATCCGGCGGCACACGGCGTTGCCGATCGCCGTGGGATTTGGCGTCTCGAACCCGGAGCAGGCGCGGTCGGTGGCGGGCGCGGCGGACGCGGTGGTGGTGGGAAGCGCGGTGGTTAATCAGATCGCCACTCACGGAGCTGAGGCTGACCTTGCGGCGCGCGTGGGCGCGTATGTGCGGGGGATGGCGGAGGCCATCAAGAGCGTGTGAGGGTGGGGGGCCGCGGAAAGGACTGATGGGACGGAGGGTGCCCGATGGAGGTGAGCGCTAACGCACTCGGACCAGCAGAAAGCTGCCCAGCGGGACTTGGGCAAGGGCCGGGTGGGCGCGCAAGTAGGGGAGGAAGGGAGAATTCCTATTGCGAGGGTAATGCATGATCCACACGCCCGGCTCCTTGACCCGGCTCAGGCGTTGCTCCCAGTTTTCCGGCAGGCAGAAGTGCGTATCGCCGATCTCTGGGCAAAACCCGTTGTCATCACTTCTTTGGCGGGGGTCTTTGCCGACCACGTAGTGTACCTTGTGGCCGAAGTAGAACTCCATTCCCGGCCAGTAGCGGTCGGAGAAGACCACTCGGGCGCCTCGTTGCTGGAGCTCATGCGCGATGGTCCTCACGCTTGAATTGAGCCCGAGATGATGTTCGAAGCGTGGGGCGAGTGTCGCGGCGCAGACGAAGAGGACCAGGGTGGCCGCCAGGGGGGGCGCAACCACCCAGCGGAAGGCTCGCGGGCTCAACGTGGATCGGAGTTTCAGAAGAGCGCGCGCCAGCAGGAGAGCCGACCACGGGGCAAGGGGGAGAGTGTAGGTGGGGAGCTTGGAGGAGATCAAGCTCAGGATGAGCAGTCCGACGGACACGATCCAACCCTCCACGCCCATGGCGTGTACGAGGGTGCGTCCCCATCGCGGCCAGGCGCGCCGGACGGTGAGGGCCGTGGCTACCGCAGGCAGCCATGGGATCCAGAGGAGGAAAATGAGCAGGACGTGGTAGTAGATGGGGCCGCGGCGCCCGTCCACATGGCCCACCACTCGTCCGGCGAGTTCGCGTCCGAAGAAGAAACCGGGGAGGTCCGGGTATTTCGCCATCAGCCAGAGGTACCAGGGAGAACCCAGAGCAAGGAGGCAGAAGAGGGTGAGACGCGGCTTGAGGGCATTCCGCCCCGTGGAGTCGCGCAGGATCAGCAGACCGGCCGCCAGGCCCGCCAAGGGGATGAGGGCGGCGGTGGCTTTGGTCCACCATCCCAGGGCCCAGAAGAACAAGCTCAACGACCAGAAGCCCCAGTGGCCGCCGCGGTGGCGGGCTTCGGCCCACGCTGCGATGGCGAGGGTGCAGCAACCGGTCAGGAGCATGTCCGGGCTCAAGAACCGGGCGAGGACCCAGAACTGGCCGAGGGTGCCGCAGAGGAGAGCGGCCCACCAAGCGACCTGAGGTCCATACAAGCGCCACGCGGCCCAAGCGAGGCCGGCTAGCGAAAGGCAGGCACCCAGGAGGGGTGTGGCGCGGGCAGCCCATTCGTTCGCGCCCAGCCAGCGGAAGGCCAGGCCTGTGGTCCAATAGGTGAGGGGTGGCTTGTCGTAGTGTGCGAAGCCGGACATGCGGGGCTCCCACCAATGAGAGTCCGGGCTGAAAATGGTCAACGCGATGTTGGCGTAGCGGCCCTCGTCCGGCTCGTTAAGGCCCCGGCTGCCCAGGAGGAAGGTCAGCAGCAGCCCGAGGAAGAGGATGAGCAATACGAAATCCTGGCGTGATTTATGCACCGGATTGTGATTGGGGAGTCAACCCTCCAAAAAAAAGAGAGTCCGCAGGCCCAGCCCGCGGACTCGCATGGGAAGTCCAAAGTCCTAGCCCTCTGAAGGAGGCTGCTGAGGAGGGTTGTCCTGCTGAGCGGGCTTCTCCTGTTGAGGAGGTCTTTCCTGCTGGGCGGGCCGATCCTGTTGGGCGGGCCGATCCTGTTGGGCGGGCCGATCCTGTTGGGCGGGCCGATCCTGTTGGGCGGGCCGATCCTGTTGGGCGGGTCTTTCCTGCTGAGGAGCCCGATCCTGCTGGGCGGGTCTTTCCTGCTGAGGAGCCCGATCCTGCTGAGGAGGCCTTTCCTGAGGCGGTTGGCTGTCGCGGGGGGCCTGCCTGTCTTGGGGCGCCCGATCGCGGGGAGCGTTGCTGTCGCGCGGGCTCTGGCGGTCACGGGAGCCTTGACGGTCGCGGGACCCACGTCCGTCGCGGGAACCTCCACGGTCGCCGCGAGGCGCCTGCTGATCACGGGAGCCTTCACGGTCGCGAGGAGCCTGTTGGTCGCGAGAACCGTCACGATCGCGAGGTGGCTGTTGCTCGCGAGGCGCTTGGTCACCTGTCGGCGCGTCAGGCATCGGCTGCCCAGGGTTCAGTTTTTCATGTTCCTGTTTGTCGCGGTCTTCCATTGCCGCGCGGCGTGAGAGGCGGACGCGGCCTTTTTCATCGACGCCCAGGCACTTGACCCAGATTTCGTCGCCCATTTTGACGATGTCTTCGGTCTGTTTGACCCGGAAATTCGCCAATTCGCTGATGTGCACCAGGCCGTCCTTGCCGGGGAAGACTTCGACGAAGCAGCCGAATTCTTTGATGGTAACCACTTTGCCGCGGTAGATCTTGCCGACCTCGATCTCGGCGGCCATGCCTTCGATCTCGTGGCGGGCTACCTCCATCCCTTCGGGGGTGGTGGAATAGACATGCACGGTGCCGTCGTCCTCGATGTTGATCTCGCAGCCGGACTCGTCCACGATGCGCTTGATGTTCTTGCCGCCCGGCCCGATGAGCAAGCCGATTTTGTCGGGGCTGATCTTGAGGGTGAGGATGCGCGGGGCGTATTTGCTGAGTTCCTTGCGCGGGGCAGGGAGCAGATCACACATGACCTTGAGGATCTGCAGGCGGGTGAGGCGGGCCTTCTCGAGGGCCTCCGTCATGATATGGTGGGGTATGCCGCGAAGCTTCAGGTCGAGCTGAAAGCCGGTGATGCCCTTTTCGGTCCCTGCGATCTTGCAGTCCATGTCGCAGAACGCGTCTTCCCAGCCGAGGATGTCGGTCAGCAACTGGTAGCGGGCGATCTGGCCCAGATCGTTGTACTCGGAGCAGAGGCCGATGCTGATGCCAGCCACGGGTCGGATCAACGGGACGCCGGCATCCATCAGGGCGAGGCTGCCGCCACAGACGGTGGCCATGGAGGTGGAGCCGTTGGACTCCATAATCTCGCTGGTGATACGGACCGCGTACGGGAAGTCCTTCAACGGGATCATGGGCTCGATGGAGCGTTCCGCGAGGGCGCCGTGGCCAATCTCGCGACGCCCGGGGCCGGAGATGCGTCCGGTCTCGCCGACCGAGAAATTGGGGAAGTTGTAGTGCAGGATGAACTGCTTCTCGTTATTGCCGCCGGTGTAGGAGTCGAACTCCTGGGAGTCCTCCGTTGTGCCCAGGGTGACGAGGGTCAGGGCCTGAGTTTCGCCGCGGGAGAACAGGGCCGAACCGTGAGCGCGAGGGAGCAGGCCGGCCTGGCATGAAATGGGGCGAAGGTCGTCAAAACCGCGACCGTCGAGCCGCTTATGATCGTTGAGGATGAGGCCGCGCACGGCTTCCTTCTGGAGATAGTAGAACGCGTCCTTGCGGACACCCTCGGTAACCTTCTCGGCGCCGAACTTCTCGGTCAGCTTGGCGGAGACGTCTTCCGTCACCGCTTTCCAGGCCGCTTCCCGGGCGAGCTTCCCGGGGGTAAGCAACGCGGGGACGGCGCGATCGCCGGCAAGGGCCTTGGCCTCAGCGAGGATATCGTCGGGGACGACGGTGACGTTGATGGAGCGCTTGGGCTTGCCGAGTTTGGCGGCGAGTTCCTTTTGGGCGGCGATCAGGGGTTGGCAGCAGGCATGGCCGAAGTGGAGGGCAGCGATGAAGTCGGCCTCGCTGATTTCTTTGGCGGCGCCCTCGAACATGACCAACTCGGTCTCGCTGCCCACATAGACGAGATCCAGGTCGCTTTCCTGCATCTGGGCGTGGGTGGGATTGGCGACGAACTGGCCTTTAACGCGCCCGACACGGACAGCGCCGAGAGGGCCGGCCCAGGGGATGTCGCTGACCATCAGGGCGGCGGAGGCGCCGATGATGCTGAGGATGTCCGAGTCATTCTCGAGATCGGCGCTGAGGAGGATACTCTGGACCTGGACCTCGTTGAACCAGCCCTTGGGGAAGAGGGGGCGGATCGGGCGGTCCGTCATGCGACAGGTGAGGATCTCCTTTTCAGTGGGGCGTCCTTCACGTTTGAAGTAGCCCCCGGGGAACTTGCCCGAGGCGGCGGCCTTCTCTCGATAGTCAACTGTGAGCGGGAAGAACTCCTGGCCGGGTTTGGCGTTGATGGCGGCCACTGCGGCTACGACCACGATCGTTTCACCCAGTTGGACTGTGACGGCTCCGTCAGCCTGTTTGGCGAGCAGTCCGGTTTCTATGTGGATTTGATTGGCCCCCACTTGGACCGTTACTTTTTCTGGCATAGTCTAATATGAACTTTGCCCGCCGGCCCAGAGGAACTTCAGCCAGCCACCCGGATCGAGGGGCTGGATGAAATTTCCCGAAGCCGACGGGCGTTGATTTAACCTGACATGAATGAATCGACGCCGCCGCGTCCGCCTGGACGCGCTTCTCGGACAAGGAGGCCCTGTAGGGGGGGCTCTCCGCGTTGTGAAGGCGCTCACAAGCTGGCGCGCAACGACGCAAAACTACTTGCGGAGCTTGAGTCTCTTGGTCACCGCCACGTAGCGGGCGCTGTCTGTCACATGAAGATAATCGAGCAGGCGCCGACGCTGCCCGACCATCATAAGCAGCCCCCGTCGGGAGCTGTGGTCTTTCTTGTGCAGTTGCAGGTGCTCGGTGAGCTGGTTGATGCGCTGGGTCAGCAGCGCAATCTGCACATCAGCGGAGCCGGTATCCCGCTCATGGATGCGGAAATCGGCTATCATTTTGGTTTTGGCTTCCATACGTATTTCAAACCATCATTCTTAGCAAAGCCATCAGGGTAGGTTTTGCCGGGGGTGGTGTAAAGGATTTTTCGCGGGAGGCAGGGCGGGAAACGGGTTTGCGGGCGCCCGACGCGGGCGCGAAGGCCGCTGCCGCGGCGCGCGCATGGGTTTCAGGTTAATAGGCTTGACCGCCAACGGTTTGGCCACGTAACGTGGGGACTGTGTTAGGCACATTTCATGTTTGCGCAACTTAAAGGCCTGTTCTCCAACGATATTGGAATCGACCTTGGGACCGCGAATTCACTCGTTTACGTCCGAGACCGGGGGATCGTCCTGCGGGAGCCCTCGGTGGTGGCGATTCAAGCCGGGACGAACAACGTGCTGGCGGTGGGCGAGGAAGCCAAGCGAATGCTTGGCCGCACGCCGGGCAATATTATCGCGATCCGTCCGATGAAGGACGGAGTGATCGCCGACTTTGACGTCACCGGAGCGATGCTTCGGCACTTCATTCAACGGGTCCACCACCGCAAGCTGATCGCTCCGCGGGTGGTGGTGGCTGTTCCCTCCGGCATTACGGAGGTCGAGAGGCGCGCGGTAAAGGACTCCGTCACGCATGCCGGAGCGCGGGAGGTCTATCTGATCGAGCAACCGATGGCCTCGGCCATTGGCGTGGGGCTGCCGGTGCATGAGCCGGCGGGCAACATGATTGTCGATATCGGAGGCGGCACCTGTGAAATGGCCATCATCTCGCTGGCGGGAATTGTCTTTAGCCGGAGTCTTCGCGTGGGCGGGGACGAGTTTGATGAGACCATCGTTGCGTACATGAAACGGGCCCATAACTTGATGATTGGTGAACGCACCGCTGAGGAAATTAAGATTCGTATTGGCTCCGCGTACCCGCTGGAGCAGGAACTTACAATGGATGTGAAAGGGCGAGACTTGAGCGCTGGCTTGCCCAAGACGATCACTGTCCGTTCCGAAGAAATTCGTGAAGCCTTAAAAGAGCCGCTTTCCAGCATCCTGGAGTCGATTCGCATCACACTTGAGCGATGTCCTCCGGAACTGTCCGCCGACCTGGTCGATCGCGGGATCGTGATGGCCGGCGGCGGCGCGCTTTTGCGCGGTATAGACCGCTTGGTGGCTGAGGAAACATACCTGCCCGTGCACGTGGCCGACGACCCGCTGACCGCGGTGGTCGAAGGCACCGGACGAGTCTTGCAGGAACTGCAATTCCTCAAACGAGTGGCATCCTCCTCAGGCTAGCCGCTTGGAAGGACGGAACGTCCATCCAGGCGGTCGGCAGACCGTCCAGGCAAGCCGTATTAGCTGGCACCTGAACACGGGCACGGCGCGTTCGCCCCGAAATAACTGTATTGGGGCAATTGAATGTCTAGAGGGCCGCATTACGTAGCCTTTAGTCTGGTTCTGCTATTGGTTCTGGTCTTACTGAGCCTGCCCAGCCCGGCGAACGCCCGGGCGAAGCTGGTCGTCGGTACCCTTTTTCTTCCCCTCTTCGGATTGGCTGGCGCGGCGCAGGCAGCAGGGCAAAACGTCAGTGACGCCCTTGTTCCGCGCCAGACTCTCCTCCAACAAATCGAGCAGTTGCGCCGCGAGAACCAACAACTCCGTCTGCAGGCCGCCCAGGCGGACGAAGCGCAGCGTGAGAACCCCCGTCTGCGACAGTTGCTTGGCTGGCAGAAACAAAGCGCGCTGAGGCTTAAACCGGGACGCGTCATCGCTCGGGACACCGCCAACTGGTGGCGGACCGTGAGGATTGATCTGGGCTCGCGCGACGGCCTGCGCGGCAACCTGCCGGTGCTCAGCACCGAGGGCTTGGTGGGGCGAGTCGGGGAGGTCGGTTACGCGAGCTCGGAAGTGGTGCTCATGGGCGATCCCAAGTGTCCCGTGGCCGTCCTGGTCCGCGAGACAGGCGAGAACGGCGTCCTTACTTTGAGTTCGTCCGGAGTCATGGACCATCGGATTGTGGATCTGACGCACTTGCCCCGCAACACAGCGTTAAAGGCTGGCCAGACGGTTTATACGAGTGGCTTGGGGGGCGTGTTTCCGGCTGGCATTCCGGTGGGAACGATTGTTGATTCGCGCAGCGTGGGGTATGGACTCTACACCGAGGCGCGGGTGAAACTGACCGCCGACTCGAGTCGCTTGAGGGAAGTGATGGTGATCCTGCCATGAAGCGGCTCTCTCTGGTAATTCTGGTGATCCCGACCCTCCTGGCGGTGTTTGTGGGGGCGGCGGTCAACACGCCCCGGCAGTGGCTTGGAGGGCAGGTGAATCTGTTGGCGCCCTTGATAGTCTATGCGGCGTTGGAGGCGGATGTGACAACGGTCGCCCTGGTCGCTGTCCTTGGGGGGTTGGCCATGGACAGCCTCTCCGCCAACCCGCTGGGGGCCAGCGTGCTTCCGCTCTTTTGGATCGGGCTGGCTCTGATGTGGCGGCGGGACGTGTTGCTGCGAGAGTTGAGCTATGCGCAGTTTGTCCTTGGCACGGTGGCGGGTGTCCTTGCCCCGGCGATGACCTGCCTGCTGCTGTTCACGGTGGGGGAGCGTCCGCTGGTTGGTTGGTCCTCCCTGTTCCAATGGATTCTGTTGGCGCCGGGCAGCGGAGTTCTGACCCCGCCCTGTTTTTGGTTGTTAACCTGGTTGAGCCGCCGTCTGACCTATCAACCAATAATCACCCCCGCTTTCCGGTCGGATCACGAGATGAAACGTGGACGTAACTGAATATGCTCATCCTCGACCAATTAAGAAAAGACGACCGGCGGCTTCTTGCCATCGCCTTAGTGGTGCTTGGCGGGTTGGGCACATTGCTGGCCGGGCTCTGGTATGTGCAGGTCGTTTCCGCGCGCCGCTTTCAGGCCAGCCTGCAAACTCAGACTTATCGTAACGTGCGCATCCCGGCCATCCGGGGCAAGATACTGGATCGCAACGGCTTGGTGTTGGCGGAGAACCGTCCGTGCTATGATCTGGATCTCTACATCGAGGAACTGCGGTTGGAGTTTGACCGCGAATTTACGCGGCAGAGAGGCGGACGCAAGTTGACCCGGGCAGAACGGGCGGCCATGAGGACTAGTGTTCGCTATACGGTGGTCAGCAACACCGTGCAGCGAGTCGCGCAGACGCTCCAGACTCCGGTGACTCTCACGGCACCCGCCTTTCATCGCCACCATGATCAGTGGCCCTACAGGCCGCTGGCGATCCTCGAAGATCTCACTCAGACGCAGATCGCCCGTTTTCTCGAGCAGGCTCCGAGCCTGCCTGGAGTCGATCTGGAGGTGCAACCGCTGCGTTACTACCCGAACGGCGCGGCGGTGGCCCATATCCTGGGTCAGTTGAGGCGGGACGACACGGTGCGCGAGGATGACGAAGAGAGTTTCAACTACAGCCTGCCGACCTACCAGGGGCGCGTCGGCATTGAGTACGCGTTCGAGAAGGAACTCAGCGGGAAGGCGGGTGTCAAATCCGTCCTGGTGAACAGCCTAAGCTACCGTGAATCGGAAACCGTCTGGACGGCCTCGGAGCCGGGGCAAAACGTGGTGCTGACCATCGATCTGCCGATTCAGAGGGCTGCGGCGGCGGCGTTGCGAGGAGCCGGGGCGAACACCCGGGGAGCCGTGGTCGTGCTTGACGCTTCGAACGGAGACATCCTCGCCCTGGCCTCGTCGCCTTCCTACGACCCGAACGAGTTCGTGGCCCCAATTACCGAGGAGAGATACCGAACCGCGTTGAACGATCCCAAGCTGCGCCAGACCTTTAACCGTGCCACGCAGGGCGCCTATCCGCTGGGGTCGGTATTCAAGATCGTGACAGCGCTGGCGAGCCTTGAGGCAGGGGTGCTGAGGCCCGATATGTTGACTAACCTATTCTACAACCCCGGCTACTACATGGTCGGGAAGCACCCCGTGCATGACCTGGCCGCGCCGGGCTACTACGACTTTCGGCGTGCGTTTGCCAAATCGAGCAACACCTATTTCATCTATTATGGGCTGAAGGCGGGTCGCGAGCGTCTCCTGAATCTTGGCCACGCATTCCATCTGGGCGAACCTCTCGGCCTGTCCACGGGTCAGGAAGTCATCGGGATCTTCCCCCGACCTGAAGACGTGGAGGGCGTTTGGGTGGAAGGAAACACAGCCAACCTCTGCATCGGCCAGGAGATCGCTGTTACGCCCTTGCAGGTGGCCGTGATGACGGCGGCGGTTGCCAATGGCGGGAAAGTCTTCTGGCCCAGGCTCGTGCAACGGATTGAGCCGGTGGAGCCGGGGCTTGATGAGGCCCGCGCCCGTTCGTTCGCGCCGCGCTTGCGGGACGAACTGAAGGTCCAACCGCGGCATCTGGAGATCATCCGCGCTGGTATGTTGGCGGACGTTGAGGATAACGAGGGAACGGGGAAGAGGTCCCTGGTGCCCGGGATGGACGTTTGCGGGAAAACCGGTACCGCGCAGATCAAGCCAGGCAACGGTGTCGTGGATCACATCCTGTGGTTTGCGAGCTTTGCGCCGTACCAGAGCCCTCGATACGTGGTGGTGGTCATGATCGAGGGCGGCGGGTCTGGAGGGGGTACCTGTGCGCCTGTCGCGCGGCAGGTCTACCTGGCGATCCAGAAGAGGTTGAACCCTGTGCCTCCGGCGAGCGTGAAGCTGGCGACCCTGAACTGAGATGTTCTCAACCACACTCAACAACAAGGAGGCGCGGCTGGACTGGCCGTTGCTGGCTGCTCTGGCCGGGTTGATGGTCATCGGCACCATTTTTATCGCCAGTGCGACCCTGGTGGGCGAATCGGAATTGCGGCTGGCGTTCTGGAAGTACTCGTGGTGCAAACAGGTTTTCAACTACGGCCTGGGGATCGGGATTGGGGCGCTGGTCTGTCTGCTGCCTTACCACACACTGGCGCGATGGTCCATGGTGGCCTATTGGGCGGCGATCCTGTTGCTGGCGGCCGTGCTCCTCGTGGGGGCGTCCCGCCTGGGCGCGCGGCGGTGGATCGATTTTGGGCCGTTCCAGTTTCAGCCGTCGGAATTTGCGAAACTGGCCTTCATCCTGGCGATGGCCCATTTTCTGAGCCGTCCGGAGGATGAATTGCAGCAGCCGTTGGTGTTCCTGAAGGCGCTGGGGCTGATGATTCTGCCGTTCGTATTGATTCTGAGGGAGCCGGATCTGGGGTCGGCCCTGGTGTTTCTGCCGGTGGGGCTGGTGCTGATGTTCGTTGCGGGGGTGCCGCCTCGTTTTCTGTGGCGGTTGCTGGGAGGGATGGGGGTGCTGATTGCCCTTCTGCTGGTCGATATCTTGTTCGCGCCACCGCAGTGGCAGGGGAAACTGGAGCCGTATCAGAGGAAGCGGTTGCTGGTCTATTTTGGGAAGGATTTTGCTCCGTCCAACGCCACGGAGGCGGAGCGTCAACGAGCGCGCAAAGAGCAGCGCGACCACTCGTACAACGTGGAACAGGCGCTCATATCGGTCGGTTCCGGCGGACTGACCGGCAAGGGCTGGCGCCAGGGCACGCAGAACGCGCTCGGCTACCTGCCCAGGGCCGTGGCCCACAACGACTTCATCTTCTCCGTGATAGCGGAGGAGAGCGGTTTTGTGGGGAGCGTGACCGTGCTAGCGCTCTATTCAGTGGTCCTGTTCAGCGGGATCAAAATCGCCGGCCAGGCGCGCGATCGCCTGGGCAAATTGGTGGCAGTCGGGGTCGTGACCCTGTTTTTCTGCCATGTCTTTATCAACATCGGCATGAACATTCGTTTGATGCCTGTGACGGGAATTCCACTGCCGCTGCTCAGTTACGGCGGAACTTCAGTGTTGTGCTCCTTGATCGCCGCAGGCCTTTTACAGAACGTCTATCTGTTTCGCCGCAACTATTGAACATTATGAGTGAACGCAGTTTTTCCCGCCGCCGTCGTGGCGGGCAACGATTTCGCCCGACAGGCGGACCCAAAGGGCAGTCTTTCCGGCCGGAGAAGGCCGCGCAGGACGCCCGGGCCGAGGCTATGGGTGAGAAAATCACCGAAGAACACGTTTTTGATTCGCGACGGCACGAACGGGAGATCCGGCGTTCGGAGAACATCGCCGCCGGCCTGCCCGAAAACACCCCCGCCTCTCCTGACACCCCCGTGGAGGCAACCCCCGGGCGCAAGCGCGACTACCGCGAGCCCCATCTGGATACCCCCGCCGAGGTTCAGGAAGAGGAGGGGTTTGAGCCTGTGAAGGTGGCCGATGCCCCGCCCCAGGGCATCGTCGAAACCATCCGCGCCGCCGCCAACAAGGTGATCAAGCGCGTGCAGCGGATGATGCGTCCGGTGAAGAAATCCCACAAGGAAGTGATCATGAACTCGGAGGCGCTCGAGATCCGCGTGGGCGTACTCGAGGAAGGCCGCTTGGAGGAGTTCACCATCGAGCGGTGCTCGGACGAGCGTCTCGTCGGGAGCATCTTCAAAGGCAAGGTGCGCAACCTCGAGGACGGACTCAAGGCGGCGTTTGTGGATATCGGCTTCGAGAAGAACGCCTTCCTCCACTACTGGGACATTGTCCCCGCCGGCTTCGATAGCGGCGTGGAGGTGGTCGAACGCGAGAACAAGAAGCAGCGGGAGAAGCCGCGGATTACCCAGAAGGATATTCCCCGGCTTTATCCGCCCAATTCGGAGATTGTCGTGCAGGTGACCAAGGGCCCCATTGGGACCAAGGGCCCCCGCGTGACGACCAACCTCGCCCTGCCTGGCCGCTTCCTGGTGTTGCTTCCCAACTCGGATCAGTCCGGCATCTCGCGGAAGATCGAGAACCACGAGGAACGCCATCGGCTCAAGAAGATTCTGCGCAATCTTACCATCCCAGACGGCATGGGAGTCATCATCCGCACCGCTGGCGAAGAACAGCAGGCGCGGTATTTCGTGCGCGATCTGGCCATGCTCCTCGAGGAATGGAAGGCCGTCCAGGATCGCATCACCACCCAACCCGCCGCGACCTGCGTCTTCCAGGAGCCCGATCTGATCGAGCGCACCGTGCGGGATTTTCTCACCGAGGACGTCGAGCGGATCGTGATCGATGATGCCAGCCAGTACGAGCGCATTCGGGAGATGATCTCGCGGATCTCGCGCCGTTCCTCCGGCAAGGTCAAGCTCTATACCGATTCCCAGCCTGTCTTCGACCGGTTCGGCATCACGCGCCAGTTGGAAACCACCTTCTCGCGCCAGGTGCTCCTCAAGAGCGGGGGCTACATCGTCGTGGATGAAACGGAGGCGTTGGTGGCCATCGACGTCAACACGGGCCGCCACAAGGGCGGTAAGGACCCCGAATCGACCATCCTTAAGGTCAACCTCGAAGCCGCTGAAGAGATCTGCCGCCAGCTCCGTCTGCGCAACATGGGCGGGCTGATCGTGCTCGACTTTATCGACATGAAATCGCACCGCGATCGGCAGTCCGTTTACCAGAAGGTCAAAGACGGTTTGAAGCGGGATAAGGCCAAGACCCATATCCTGCCCATCTCGCAGTTGGGTCTGATGGAGATGACCCGCCAGCGGCACACCGAGAGCGTGCGCTCCGCGGTGTACGACGACTGCACCTATTGCCAGGGGCGAGGCAAGGTAAAGAGCTCGCTGACCATGAGCGTCGAGATCCAGCGCAAGCTGGGCGAGATCCTCAAGAAACGGCACCGCGACGAGTCGGACTTCCAGTTGCGCATTGTGGTCAATCCCACCGTCCTCGAACGGTTGCGGACCGAGGACGAGAAGCTCATCATCGAGCTGGAGAAAAAGTATTTCGGCAAGCTCTCCTTCCGTCCGGACCCGGCGTTCCATGCGGAGCAATTCAAGATCATCAACGCCGTCACCAACGAAGAGTTGGTGAAAGTCGGGACGTAGGCTTTCGATAAGGACTTGCGCGGTGTGCGTTTCACGCGCGCAGTCAAAGCGCCAGAGGACTGGGCGCAGTCCAAAACCTGACGGACTTCGCATGCCGGGTGCGTGGTCGAGAGCCGTCTTGGACTGTCGTTGTTACGCCGAGCACGCTCCACGCAGCCAGTGGGTGAGGAAGCTCGCCAATTCGGTCTTCGTCTCGACGTGCTCCATGCCGCCTCCGGCGGGGCAAAAAGCGAAGCCGGGGCCGTAGGCGCGCCCGTTCAACACGCACGCGTCCAAGTGGTTCTCCTCGATCTGGCTTCGTGCTCGAGCCATCGCCTCGGACGGCGCACCGGTGAGTTCGTATTTCCACCCCACCAGAAGACTGCGCGGAAAGAGGCGGCGTAGTTCGCCAATGACTTTCATCGCCGGGACCAACTGAAGGACGAGCGCCCCCGCCCGGCTGGGGACTTTGGCGGAGGTCAGGGTGTTGCCGCCAACGTCGCTGATTCGCTGAACCTTAAAGTCGCAGAGCGCGGCCGCGTGGAAGACGGCTCCGATGTCCTGCGTTCGTGCCATTTCATCGAGTCGATCGAAAAGTTGATCATTGGTGGAGAAGGGGAGGGTGGCACACGCCATCACCGGGTTTGGGTGTGTGGCTCCTGATCCCTTCAGGCACCGCACGTCGAAGCCTGCCTGTGCAAGCTGATTGGACAGGAGAACACCCAGCTCGCCAGTCGAGAAATTGGTCAGGCGCCTGACTTCATCCAGCGGCTCGAAACTTGGACCGCAGGTCACGATGACGTTCATACCTGCTAACGTGCGGCGCGGCCCAGCTTGGCGATTTCAGGGCTTTCGAGGAGGAACTTCCTGCGATTGACCACCTGGTTGCGCAGAGATTCGATGTTCTCGTGAAACCTGCGCACAGCCCCCTCGGCGTCACGGTCGGTCAACCGCGCGCGCACACGCACCTCCTCTTCAAGGCGGTTGGCGAGCGACTGAATGACTGGTCCGAACTTCTCCGGTGTGAAGACCGTTTCGCAGAGTTCGCGCACTCGAGCGAGGAAGCGTTGTCGGAACTCGCGGTTCGCCAGCAGCGGACCCGAGAAATGGCCGGGCGGACGCCACCATGAGGCGCCGCCGTAGGGGCCGCCCCCCCTCCATGAACCGCCTGCGGGGCTGTCGCTGCCCATCCCGATGGTCAACGGCATTTCATACCAGTCGCAGTTGGGCGGACCCCCGTCGTAGTAGCCCCACGTCTTGTCCTCGTCCCAGGGGAACATCTCCCATTTGCCTCCCGACCGCAAATCGTGATAAGCGTAGTAATTATTGAAAAAGCCGTCCCAGTTCTGGATGCACATGTTGACGGCGTAGTAATTGGCGAACTCCTCGACGTTGAAGTTCTGTTGGATGTAGGCCCACTGTTCCGCGCCCGACGTGCGGTGGAGGCCGTCGATGACCTGGACAAGGTCCTTGTGGCCGGCGCGCGGATTGGTCTTCTTCTCGTGCTGCCCTGTGAGGCCCTGTCCGTACCAGAGTGCCTTGTACACATTTCCATCCTCCGCCCGGCCATTGTGGCGCAAGAAAGCCTTGTTTGGCTGCTCGACGAGAAGGTAGTAACCCAGGGGGCGCCCGGCGACCCAGAGCCGCACGTGGTGGGAAATGGGAGCAGGGACGCCCGCTCTGCGGTAAAGCTCGTACGACAAGGGCTCGGACAGGACCCAACGGGAAGACCCCTCGAAGATGACGTTGATCCCCGTCATCTCACCCAACGGTTTGTCTTTATGGAAGTGGACTTTCAGCCCTCCCTTTCTAGGGCGCACGTGCACGTGGTCGAAAAACGACACCTCTTTCGCCCCAGGGGGGGAATAAATCGCCGCGCTGTTCCATGGCGAACGCGTTTCGAGCGGTTTCGACGCGCCGCCCGACGAGCCGGGTCGCGGATTCCTCGGCCGGCTCGCGCGCTCGACCCCCGAGGGAGAGAGAATCTTCAGGAAGGGAATCCGGGCGTTGTTCGTGTTCACGAATGTGGAGCAGGAAAAGGTGGGACGCGATTCGGTTTTTGATGGGCAGAACCGCTCGACGCCGGACAGGTTCCGTGCCTGAAGTGTGAACCGAATCAGGCGCCCCTCCGGCTGGGCTGGGATCGAGCCCGAGTACACCCCTTGCCGGGTGTCCCCTGAATCGCGTTTCATGGGGACTTCAGTCCATGACGGCTCCCCTTCTCCAGACCATGCCCACCACGCGAGAACCACAGAATCAATCCCCGCGGGGTCGGCGACCACTGCGGTGACGGTGACCGGCTTTGCCGGCTCGGCTTTGTCGAAGCGCACATCGGATACCCGAGGCAAGGGGGTCGCCGAGTAGCTGAAGTTGCGTTCGCCGGGTGTTCCCCCGGCAGGATCGCCCGCCTTCGGCTTCGAGCACGTCCAGTTATCCGGGTCGTCGCCCGCCGCTCCGGGACAGATCCGTTCGAGGGACGCCCCTTCGCCATCCGCGCCCCCCGGCCAGGGCAGGTGATCGCTGTACTTTACCCAGTCCACCCGGTCGCCGCGGGCATCCGACAATTCGAGCCGCTCGCCTTTGTGGCTCAGTTTGCCAGTGAAGGTTCCTGCGATGGTCAGTTGAGCGCGGTAATGGGCCCTCAACGCGGCGGGGTCCCGACAGACCACCAGGAAGCCGCCGCCTGGGAGCACGGTCGGGCGGGGGAAGACAAACTCGATCCCCTTAGTGAATGACCAACCGGAGACGTCCAGCGCGTCAGCGCCCGGGTTGAATAACTCGACAAACTGGAGATCGTCCCGGTCGTCGTCCGGGTGGTACATGATTTCGTTGATGACCATGGGGGGCGGGGCGGGCGCGTCAGCTCCGGAGGAAGAGGTCAAAAACGCTCCTGTGGCAAAGGCCAGCAAAGGCGCGAGCAGGACGTAGGAAGGGACTTTTCTGAGTATCACAAGGAAGCCTCCTTAGAGCCGCGTTTGGACCCTACTGCCGTGTCGGCGCGATGGGCGACACTGCTGGGGGGTAGGGCGCGTCTGTCCCAGCGCGCCGTCTTGGGCGTTCGATCGCGTGTTGGGCCCGCTGAGGACAGCGAGCCCCACCTTCACCGCTTTGGGAGCCAAGCCGACTATCGCAGGCCATCCCAAAGCCCATGCAGTCTTCACTTGGGCGGTGCTGGCGGGTAGCGGGACTCGTCCGTTGCGGCCCATAGGTTTTCGGGATAAAGTTCCTGGTTCTTGGAAAGGAGCCGCACGCTGTTGTCCCCAAACAGGAAGTTGGACCCGCGCCCATGGCGGGCGTGTTCAATTTCTTCAAAATCGTTGCCTCGATTGCCCTGGTAGATGTCCATGTGGACATGGAAGGAACCCTTCCGCTTCTCGCCGAAAAGGACGGTTTCGGTCGGTTTAGGGATGTCGGACTCCTTCATGCCGTGGGGCCATTGCCAGCGCTGATACCGTTTGTAATCATCTTCAGAGAGGTTTTTTATGAAGAAATCGTTGAAGGCGTTGATCAGAAAGCTGCGCTTGGGGTTCGTGTCGTTCGAGAGGAGGCCGATGACTCCAAAACTGTCTTTCGGACAGACGATGATCTGCCAGTCGATATAGTAGGGCTTGAGCTTGTGCGGCCAGGCGTTGGTGGGGATGCGCCGGGCCGGAAACTCGCTATTGTGGTCTGCCGCGTACATGCCGGCTGCCATGCCAAGCTGGCGCAGGTTGCTGACGCACTTGATCTGCTGGGCCTTGGCCTTGGCGCGGGCCAGGGAGGGCATAAGCATGGACATCAGGATCATGATGATGCTGATCACCACGAGCAGTTCGACCAGCGTGAAGCCGGTCGGTCGCATTCTCCAGTCGGCTTCCGCGAAATGGGATGTTGTCGTTTTCATAAGTTCATTGCCACCCGGCCCGCACAGGTCGGTCTCTGGAGTGGCAATATCCGTCATAATAGACAGACACGCGAATACAACGTTTTGTTTCAATTATAATGGGTGATTGGGCGGTTACTGCCTGGGCGAGCGGATGGATTACGGAGGCGGCGTTTCATTCGAGCGGCAAAGTGCGTTACCAAGCCTGCTGTGTCGCCGACTTGAACAAGCAACCATCAACTCTTCGTCCTCCCGCCACTCGTCACTTTTGGAAAACTGAATTCTGGTTCAAACGGATTCCTTCGGCGGCTTCCATGCGAGCGCACAACTGATGCACGAAATCCCGGGAGCGGACCTTCCATTCCCAAAGAGCCCGCAACAAGCCGACCAGATCATAGGCGGGAATGCCGAGTTCCCGGCAGAAGTTCCGTGCCCGTTTGTCGGTGGTCAGAAAGGCGCAACTTCGGGCCTGACAGACCGCGATGGCTTCGCGTTCTCCTACTCCCAGTGAACCTGGGAGGCTCGGAAAGACTCGGCCATGAGCTCCGCCAGCACCAGCCGCCCGCCCGCCCGCAGGGCCGGCACCGGTCGCAGCCAGTCGCAACCCTGAGCCACGGCCTGGTCCACCTCCTCAAGCACGGCCGGGGTCACGCCGAGCGGCGAACCGGGGAACAGCACAAACAGCAATTCCAGTGCATCCACCCGCGCGAAGGTGGACAGGATATTGGTGTCCACCAGGATCACATGAATCGGTCGTGGATCTCCTGTGATTGCGCTCGCGCGTCTGCTTCCGCAGTGTCCAGTTTCACGGTGATGCCCCGCTGGATCATCAGTTCGCGGAACAGGACGAAGTTCATGCCCGCGATCTCCGCCGCGCGCTCGAGGCTGACTTCGTCAGCTTTCCACATTGCCAGCGCGGCTTCGATCCGGTACTGAGGCTTGGCTGTGAAGAACGTGTCCAGAACCTCGCGCACGGCTTCGGCTTCGTTCCGGAACAAACCCGCCCGCACCGTGGCGGCCAGTTCCCGCTCCAGCAAGGTGGTTTTGTCGCTTTCGCTCATATTGTCTGTTCCAATAATGGATGGTCAATGGGGAATGGTCAATGGGTGATTGCCAGCCCCGAATCCTCTAGGGTGCGGCTCTTGAGGGAGGAGCGCCTTTGCGGGTGAAGGAGTTATCACTATTTTCGGGACATCCGCTCCGCATTTTTTTATGCTCCGAGGATGGCAAATTCAAAACGGCGGCAGCTTTCGGCAGACGAGCAGGAG